>OATQ01000009.1_pt1 | contig 257378 bp, 202 predicted proteins | sample 1495061 | NCBI WGS metagenome assembly OATQ01 (sample SAMEA2579979, study PRJEB22360) | human gut metagenome
TATAAACCATGATAATATGCGCCACACTATACCGGTATGACGCCGAATCGTTGGAATACTGCGGAAACGTAGACGGCAGTAAGGCTTGTATGGTGTCGTGCGCGCGTGACGCTGATACGAGTTTTCCCGCCGAAAACGGCGTTTTACGCCCGCTTAGAGTGTGATTTAGAGTGGACTCCCTGACACGGGAGGACAGTCATGGCGGGCAAGACGAAAAACAGAAGGACCGGGGGATCCGGAAGCGTATTCCAGGACTCCAAAAGACGATGGCACTTCCGCAAGGACATGGGAACCGACCCGGCGACCGGACGCAGACGCCCGCCGATCGAAGCCACCGGCATGGTGAAAAGCGAGGCGCGCGCCCGTTTCCAGGCGAAGATAGCGGAATGGGAACGGGACGGAAGACTGCCCACCAAGGACGGCCCGAAAACCGCGGACTACTTCGAACGGTGGATGGAGGAGCACAGGACCGCCGTCAACCCCACCACTTGGCGCAACGAATCCAGCTGGATGCGCACCATGAACGCGATCATCGGGAACATCCGCCTCAACCGGCTCACCGCCGACGACATCAACGGCATGTGCAGGAGACTGCGCCGCACACGCAAAAGCAAGACCGTCAACACCTATCTCGCAGTCCTTGGCGCCATGCTCCGAACCGCGAAACGGGACGGACTCATCGCCGACGACCCGATGGAAAACGTCGGACGAATGCCGGAGGACCGGTACGAACGCCCCATCCTCGACGTCGCCGACCCAGCGAAGGTCATCGAGGCCGCGCTCGCCGAGCCCGATCCGGCGGTCGCAGTGTTCGACAGTCCGGACGAGCGTGAGAAGTGGGCACTCATGTTCGAACTTGCCTTCACCACGGGCATGCGGCCGGGGGAGAGGTATGGCCTGATGCCCTACCAGCTGGAACTGCATCATGGGATTCCCGTCATCAACGTGTGCCAGCAGGCCAAGCCGATACCAGCTGGCGCTACGATTCCGGATTGGATGGAAGCCGAGCATCTGGATGGGGCGATCTGGCTGACCAAACCGAAGACCGCCAAAGGCGTGCGGACGGTTCCCATTCCGCAGGGGCTTTGGGACCGGCTTTGGGCGCATATCGTCAAATGGGGCGTGCCGTCCCATGGATTGGTGTTCACCAATCTTTACGGCCGTCCGATCAGGCGGGACAACGAGGAGAAGCGTTGGCGCCGCGCCCTGAAGATGGCGGGACTGCCGTACGTCGACATCTACAGCGCGCGGCACTGGCTCGCCACCGAACTCGCGGCTGCCGGCGCGAGCGACGAGGAGCGCACCGCCATCATGGGCCACACCGACATCCACACCACTAGCGTGTACACGCATTGGAGGGAACGGCGGCTCGCCAAGACGCTCGACGCCGCCCTGCCAGACCTCCGCGACGGCCAGTGACGGACGTCGACGGCTTTTCCGCAACACGAAAGAGTATTGACACACCCCGCGCTCGCCGGTAGATTGAGATACGAAACAAGGAGGTGCCGTGGACGATGAGCATGAAGACGATGATGAGAATGATGACGATTCCAGGACTGAGCGGGACGCATCAGCTGGAGAACCGTCGCATGGAGTCGATGAGGAACGCGCAGGCGAACCTGTCACGGCAGACGAGAAGCCGTCTCGTGACGTCGGCGATCAGCCGGATGAAGGTGGAGAAAGACAAGGCGAGATAACGCAGCCGAACGACGAGGAGCTGGTCCGCGCCATATCCATGCTGGTGCAATCCGGAATCTCGGAATCCTACTCGGGCATGCTCCCGCGGCCAAGCGATTTCAACAAGTATCCGGCTGACATCCAGGAACGTATGTGCAGATGGAACGACGCCTTCACGGTCGACGAATCGAACCGGCAGAACCAGCTCGTCAAGGCGGAGATAGATCAGAGCCGCAAAGGCATGTGGGTCAGCGCAGGTTTATTCGCGGTCGCATTGCTGATGAGCTTCATATCGTTCTTGGTCACATCGAGTTCATGGTCGTTTGGTTTCCTGGCGGTTCCGGTGGCGACTATAATCGCCAACCTGTTCGAGCCGATCGCGTCAAGAAGTAGCCGCGACAAGGAAAAACGCACCGAACGCGAACCGGGGAAAGAAGACCGACAAAACGCGTGACGTTCACTTCATGAATGAGACAGAAGACCCCGGCGCTCGCGGTATGCGGGCGCCAGGGTCTAGATTTATTTGGGGTATGTAAAATTACTGGTTGAAGGTTGTTAAATTGCTGGTTGGAGGTCGGGAAGAGCATTGGATATCTTCAACCTTGGATTTAACAAACAAATCTATTAGAGATTCAACCCGATATTTAACAAATGTGTTCTCTATTTCGAAGCGGTCGAAAATCGGTGACGCCAATCCTATCGAACCCCTTTTTGCTCGAGTATTCTCGATTCCTCTCAGGGCATTCCTTCACGAATCTGGCGACGCCTTTCGCCATCCGCGATATCAACCCTTCAAGGCTGACGACGCAGTCGTAGGAGCAATTCTCGAGCTGCTCTATCCCGTTCGCCGTATGCCCGAATTGCGCAACGAGCTTGTCTGCTCCGAACCCTGCGGACACGCCGATGACCCGATAAGGGCTGTAAGCAGAGCCTTTGCCGTCGATAGAGGAAGAACCTGCATGAACGACCGCGCAGCGAAGCTGGTAGAGATCCGAGGCCGTGAAGATGCCGTTCGATAGAATCTCGTCGAACCCGCGCTCGACATCTGCCTCAGATTTCAAATCATTCCTCTCGTCGTCCATTCTCTTGCCGTCGTTTTCTAGATGCAAGTACTCCGCCGCCCATGTCCGGTAATCCGTGCCGTCTATGCGGGAGCAGACGTCGGGAACCGTCACTACGAGCGTTAAGGCGGCAAGTACCAGCCCGTCGTCGTAAGCCATCTCGCATTCTCTCATGAGGTTCACCGGAGTTCTCGGGACGACGGTCGGCAGACCGAAGGCGTTCTCTCGGCTTTGGAGCCCAGGAGAAGGTTTCGGGCACCAGCAGTCGATCGCGTCGGCTTCCTCGCTCATTCGAGCACCTCCCCAGTGTCGGCGTCGTCCCACATGGCGGCCTTCTTGCGGGCGAGCACCTTGTCGCGGGTGGGCTCGAGCGCACACTCGAATCGGCGCAGCACCGCAAAGGGAAGGATGAGCTTGTTGTAATCGGCGGGGCGGATGACGTCGCGGACGTAGTCGGCTATGGACCAGATGTCGTTGACGTAGTCGAAGGCCTTCTTCTCGGCAGCCATGGCGGACCTTTCGGTTGGTTGTCTTTCCAACCCACTTATTTTACATACCCTTTATTTGGCTATGTTGTGCGCGGTGTAGTATTCGAAAGCGGAGTCGAACGATTCGGTGAACATGCGTCGTAGAATCTCGATTGCGTCGACGTATGCGGTGCGGGAGGATACGCGAGATGTGCTCCAGAACAAGGCTCGGTACACGCATGCCTTCCGCGTCTCGAAGTTCTCTTTGTCTAGGGTGTATTCGTCTCCGAAATATTTCGAGAAAGCCACTTGATCGGAGTCGCTGGTGTTGAACGCGGCAAGCTTTGACGACAATTCGCAGACGGCCTGCAATCTGGAGAATGCATCTGTTGTGGAGAAGTATCCGGGAGCATGCAGCGCCAATCCAAAGACGAGTTTGAGCATGCGTTTGGACGATCTGATCTTCTGCACTGCGCCAGGCAGTTGAGAGATCGCGATGATTCCGGAGTTCAGATTGTTGATATGCGCAATCTGGGTTTCGGTGAGGTCCGGCATGTTCTCTACGAAGGAGATTACAGTTTTGTCACTGGCATTGAGCTGGATCTTGTCGAACCATGCGCCAAGGACGGAATAGTAGATTTTCTCCAGTTCCGCACGTTTGAAGCTCGAGCATCCCGTCCTCGCAAGGAACGCCTCGGCTGGAATCCGGTCGAAGTATGTGCTCATCGGATTGTCCGGAAGCGCGTTGATGATCTCCCCGGCTCGTAGCTTCTCCTGATTCTGCAGGACCTTGAAATAGTTGCGGATCTGTGCGGGGTCAGCGGCTTGCATTGTGTACACGGGAATGTTGTATGCGTTGAAGTTCATCTGGATGCTGCTTGGCAGGTCGGAGAATGCCAGGCGTTTCGCCCTGTGCATGCGAGCGAGCCCGTCGGGGTCGGAGTCTCCGACGATGCGGTCGATGATTTCCTTGGCCTGGTCCGATGTCTTTTTGCTGAGCTGGAACCAGTCATCGTAGCTGTCGAGCCATTGTCCGACGTTGCCGCCCTCCATAAAACGGAAGATGGTGGTGAGGCGTTGCTTGCCATCCACGAGTTCCTGTTTGGCATTGCGCTGGTTAGGCTGGTTGAGGTAGTTGATGACGATGTTGCCGATTGGGTAGTTCAGGATGATGCTGAGGATGAGCTGGTCCTTGTACTCGTTCGACCAGATGTATCCTCGCTGGTAGTCGGGTGACAGGTCGAGGCCGTTAGCCCTGACGTTTTTGATGGATGCGATGAGGGAGATGATCGGCATCGATGACGGGGTGATATTCAACTTTTGGAAGACCACGTGCCGTTTGCGGGAATTGTAAGGAGTTTCGTTCATATTTATGACTATAACACATTGCTTAGAATCTAAGCTATAAAAACTTTTAGATTCTAAGGATTGATAGCTGGAAACATTGAAAATACGGCGATAAGGACTACTGTGTGTAAGCACATGAAATATGTAGAATCTCTAACGTTCCGGCATTCGTAATATACGAGTGCCGGGGATTTCTTCACTGCACGCACACGCCGGAATCGTACAATAGCTGCCGGTAGTCGTTCAACACCTGTATGGTGACACCCAATTCCACGGCCATCATCCACGTGTTGCCCTCGTACACCGTCTCGGCCATGCCGTAATCCACCGGCGATATCAACGCCAGCGCGGTCTCCCTGCGGCAACGGCGCTCGCATTTGATTCCGGCTTGGCTGCCGCATCCTGGGTCGTGGTGTCTGGCGTGGATGAGCTCGTGGCACAACGTGCAGCGGCGTTGGCGTTGGTTGAGCCAGTCGGCCAGCAGGATGAGCCTGTGCCGGTCGTCGTACAGTCCGCATATGTCGCGTGGGAGGTCGCGCGATACGATTGACAGTCCCATGGATTCCGCGCTCCGATGAAGGTCCGCAACGGTCTTGTTATCCACATTCCTCTCTTCCGAAAGTATTGTTTTTCGAGAAGTACTTTTTTGCTGTTTGTCAAGTTCCGCTTGACAGTTGGAGTGTCGTATGTGATATTTGAATCAGCTCATCTACATGTTGTAGAAGGAGTCTTCGGAGTCGTCCTTAACGGGCGGCTCTAGTTTTTTATTGGATTTTTGTGCTGAATCTGGAGTTATATTCCTTTTCCAGCTTGTCTATGCTCCATTGGCGGTTTACGTAGTACGCGGTTATGAGTACCCAGTAATCCCTTCGTTCTCCTAGAACAACGAGATATTGTTGGTTTGGAAGATATATCTTCACTCGATCCTTGTTCTTGTCGTTTTTTCTCCATACCCAAGGCCGCGTGCATTGGGCGTATTCGCATATTTCGCAGAACGGATGATGCTCCACTACCGGTCTGGGCCAGCTGATGCGTTCGCTGCGTTCGGCATCCGGAAGCCGTGAGCCGGAGTTGTCCTGATTGCATGTGGTCAGATGCATGAAGGCTTCCGGATAGATTCCGTCGTAGGGCATTCTTTTGTAGTGTACGGGTTTCCCGTCGTATTGGAAGGACTCTCTGAACTCGTTCTGGAATACATGGAACAGTCGTTGCTCATACTGCTCCCATGTCTCTCCGTGCTCTTGATTCCAAGGAATCAATCCGGGCAGCCAATGCGGATTCATCTCGCCCTCCATACGAAATAGTTGAACTTGGTCTCCTTCAGCAGTGTGCTCCGGTCTAGTTTGTATCCCGACCGTTGAATGATTCGTTCGATGATTCGGCGCTTCGCCATGCTCTGATGCTGTTCCGGCAGTTTTCGCTGCGAACGGCATACTGCGCCGATGAGTATGTCGGTGAGCTGCATGATCTGTACTTCGTCGGAACGTATCGGCTGGATTTTCTGGATGATTCTGTGATCGTAATCGTACATGTTGTTCGAACAGACATCCCATAATTGGCTGACTCGAAAACTCGAGTGTGTGTCTTTGATGTCGACGAACACGTTATAGCTTTGCTTTGGATCGAAGATGACCTTGAGCATCTCGAAGTACATTTTGTAATACCAGGTGTTGTGGTCCTGATTGTATTTCTCGTGGTCAAGTAGATTCTTGTCCGGGATGAGGAGCGCGCGGAACGATATGTCATCGTCATCGAAGAAGTAGTCCACGAGATCCAGATAGAGCGGCAGCATACGGTCTCGTGCCTTTGCCCATTTCACCTCATTCGTGGCGCATATGCCATGTTTCTGCTTGATTTCTTTGATTCTGACGCATATCTCTTTGCGTTTTTCTTTTGGCACGATGACGGCTCCCAGAGCCATGCTGTTCGAATCATCATGCTCAAGGTGACATGTCTCATCGCAATACAGGTTGTATTCGGTCATTCGTGTTCCTTTCAATCCATCAATCGTCCGGCGTCTCGGCTTCGAGGCGTGCGTTCGGATCCCTGTTGGCGGCCACGTCATAGTCTTCGGGGTGCGCGGCGATACGGTCGATGAGATCATCGGTGATCTGAGACTCGCGCTCGCGGGCCTCGTAGGCTCGTGCGGCATCGCTGCCCAGGGCGCGGGTGAATAGCTCTTTCAGCGTCATCCCGCATACATTGGCAATGCGCTCGCAGTCCGAAATTGTTAGTGGTGCGTCAAAACGAGCTCGAACAAACCAATAATTGCGGCTGAACCCGCATTCCGCTGCGAATTCAGTTGCAGTTATGCCGCTCTTGACTTGTAGTGATTTGCAATACTGCATGATGCTCCGCGCACCAGCGGTCACATCGTTATTGGCTCTTGTTCCCATAGTCCAAAGATACCCAATTGTGTACTTTCTGTAAAGTATTCAAATGAATACCCATCTGGTAGTATTCATTTGAATACAGTTTGTAACTGTCAGCAAAGAGCAGCAAGAAAGGAGGCCTGGTGACAAGCGAAGCGGAACTTATGAGAGACAACCTTCGCGGAGAGATGGCTCGCAGGCACAAAACACAAGAAGATATCGCGAAAGCGATTGGATGTGGGCGGCCGCTTGTGAACCGAAAACTCAATGGAGAAAAAGACTTCACGCTGGGCGATATGGAAAACATCGCTGCAATGCTCGACATGACTTTTCTGCAGCTGCTAACGCTGCTCCTCCAGCCAATCGACAACATCAAGCAGATCAGACCATGAGCGTCAGGCGCTCGCCGACGCATGAATCGAAAGGAGAATCCGAAATGAGCATCAACATTCCGGCCGAGACGCCGGATGAATCCACGAACCCGATTTCCGTTGAGGAGTTCGAACGCCTGCGCCCGGCGATGCTGGGCGCGATAAGGAAAGCCGTCCGCGAGGAATTGGAACTCTCTCTCGCGGACGGCCGAACGTCAGCTGATGTTCAGCGCACGTTTGATCTTCAACTGGTCGTTCCGGATGTACCGCTGGTATTCGGCGATGCCCTGCACGGCATCGGCCAGCGACACGATGGCCTGTTGAATGTTTCCGGATTGTGCGTAGGCCTTCGCGTCATTAGCGGAATTCACTGGATCGCGTTGCATATTATCACCTCCCTTCTTTACGTGGGTCTGATCATTCTCCCACTCGGTAGGAAGGCCCTCAAACGAAACACGTAGGAAAAGCAACCGGCACTCGCCGACGCATGAATCGAAAGGAGCAACCGAAATGAGGAAGATGAAGAGATCCGACGTTCGCGAATGGGTTCCGGGCGAACCGATTGAACGGGTCGACTTCGGCGACGGCTGCACGGGGATGAACAAGAGCATTCCGAAAGAGCCGGGAAACGCGGGCGATTTCAAGCGTCTCATCTGGAAATGCCGCGCCATCGAAGCCGACGGAGGCCCATGCCTTGATGTGCTTCCATCCGAATATTGGATTGACGACGTGAAGCAGGACGGCTACTTCGATGTGGTCACCGACGAATCAAGCTACGGCCCATGCAGCTTCAGTGATGCGTGGATTTATCTCGCTGGCGTTGATGCGGGATGGAATCTCGCCCGCAGGAAGCGTCATTCCGGTTTGTATGCGACCTTGCGCACCTTGCGCAACGGCATATTCGGTTCGTCGGCCCACCGCCACAGGAACTCGACCGGACCGGGGCCGTTGATGACGTATTCGATGGTCTCGGATGGCACGAAGTCGTCGGGCAGCTGCGTCTTCAGACGGAACTCCGCCGTCATGCCCGCCGGTGGTGCGGCCGACTCCACATGCACGTCACGTGATCCCTCGATGCGGACGCGACGGATCGACCCGCGAACCCACTCCGCGTCGGAGAACGGTGGCCTGTCATGATCGGCGCGCTGCATGGCGGTCTGCTCCTCCAAAATGGTCGCCTGTCTCTGCAGACTGTCCAGCTGCTCACGCAGGAGCCTGATGTCATCCTTGCGCTCCTTGTTCTGCTCCTTCGAGCTTCTGTGCTCGAGAACCCAGCCAACGATCGTCACGACGAGCGTGAAAACGAATGCGGCGAGTTCGACGCCGTGCTGTGAAAACCAGTCAGTTATGAAAACGATTCTAAGGAGAATCCAATGAACAACGAAATCCGAAAATTCGATTTCAGGGGTGCCTCGTTGCGCACCTTGACCGATGAGGCGGGGGAGCCTTGGTTCGTACTCAAGGATTGCATGAGCATCCTTGACCTCGGTAATCCAACCGAGACTGTCAAAATGTTTGATGATGACGAGTTCAGTACTACTGAAGTCATCGATTCGATTGGCCGTCGGCAGCAGGCGTACATCATCAGTGAGCCTGGCCTGTATCGTCTGGTCATGCGCTCGCGGAAGCCGGAGGCGAAGGAGTTCCAACGTTGGGTGACGCATAAGGTGCTGCCCCAGATCCGCAAAACCGGCGGCTACATCCCGACGTCCGAGTCGGATTCGGATGAGGACATCATGGCCAGGGCCGTGCTCGTCGCGCAGAAGACCATCAAACAAAAGAACCAGCAGATCATCGAACAGCAGTCGCGCATCGACGAACTCCAGCCCAAGGCGTCCGCGTGGGACAACTTCGTCGATATCGACGACGCGTTTTCCGTTCGTGATTCCGCGAAACTGCTCAGCAACCTGGGTAGGACTGTCGGGCAGACGGAACTGTTCGAATGGCTTGACCGGCATGACTGGATTTTCCGTGAGAACAAGCATTGGTCCGCGCGTCAGAGCCGTATCAATGCCGGGCATCTGATGATGGTTCCGTCGAAGTCGCATGGGACGCACAAGGACGGGACTCCGTTCGCGTTCCCGCCGACGGTGAAGGTCACGAGGAAGGGCCTTGCCCTGATCGCCCGCCGGTTCGGCGAGGAAACGCTCCAGCTCGAATATCCGAAGGCGGGTGCGTGATGCCGGTCGACAACTCTCTTATTCCGTGCCGTATCGACAAACCGAATCCGTTCGAGGCGCTGTTCGCGCTGATCTACATGGGTGTCGGAGCGTTCTGCCTGATTGCCGGCCTCCGACGGATGGAACGTTGGGAGATCCTTTTCGGATTCGCGATGCTGATGATCGCCTCGCAGGCATCCAACAGGTTTCTCGCACGCAAGCGGCTCTACGAGGACTTCTTGGTGTTCTGCAAGCCGCCGGAAGTCACCCGGGAAGCTGAAGGAAAGATGCCCCGGACGCGACAAGCTGACGGGCGCCCTCGGAAAGAAGCGCTGAAATGAACGGTTTCGCTATCTTGCTCTTCAGGTTCTCCCATACAGTGGGCTTCCCGGTCTGTGATTCCGCCATGTACAGCACTCCGAACAGGGCCTGCAGGGAGACCTTCAGGTCGAACTCTTTCCCGGTCGCGTATTCGTCGAGGTTCCTTCTCGCTTCGGAGATGAGGTCCAGTACGTACACTCGCAGCGATGTCGGCAGACTGTCATCCTCTCGGACCGCCTTCAACGCCTCGTCCAGGAACTCGGAGATTGTCTTGCGTTCCTCTTCGGCGATGGAGATCGGTAGCGATGGCGACTTGTCGGCGATGATCTCCAATGCCTGCGCCTCGGCCGCATCCAGAGGGATATCCCGTTGCTGGGAAGTCGAGAAACCGGCCCAGTATCCGGTTCCCGAAGAATTTGTGTATGACTCCCACAGTTTCTGCCATATCTGCGGCATGACGCTTTTCGTTGTGCCCAACCGTCTGACATTCATCTTGATCAGATTGTCCAAGCATGTTTCGGCGTCATGCATCCTGCTGAACGATGTGGATATCCCATCGTCGAATCCATCGTCCCTTTCCTCGATCTTGAAGAACTGCAGCATGTACTCGGCTGGGTTCATTGATTCTTCTCCTAACTGTTCGGCCCGCACGTCGCATATGCGGGATGGCACCGATTTTAGGAGGGGGCCGGGCGGTTCTCCTAACGCCGCCCGGCATCACACACGCAAAGGAGACGCGTGATGGTTTTGCAGAACGAGCTCAAGGATGCGAGCCGTATCCCGTTGAAGGACAGGCTCGCATGGACCATCCCGCAGGCCGCGAGCCTGTACGGGATCGACTACGACGGCCTCCGACAGGCTGTCAACCAGGGCGACATAGACACGTTTCGTCCGCCAAGTAAACGAGGAACGCCTTCCCGCCGTCACATCAGACGCGAGGAAATGGACCGATACGTCAAATCGTTGGAGGAGTAAACATGAACGACATGGTTGACATCAACACGCTGCGCGACGAAATCTGCGACAGGTGTGCCCGCAGGAGGCTCGCGCTGCTGTGCGCGTGCTCGCTGATCGTGGGCGTCGGATTGACGTTGGCTTTGACGTGGAGGCCGGACTGGAGCGATTGGCTGAAGCTGGCCGTGATCGTGCTGCTTCCACTGTCGGGCGGCGTCGCTGGTGGCATGCTGTCCGGCGACCTGTGAAAGCCTCCGCCCCGCGAGGGCGGCGACAAGGCCAAGTCGTCAACATCGAAAAATCAAGCATGGCCATGCGCGTGGATCCTTCTTCTGCCTAACTCACATCACGTGTATGGCCGCCCGCCGTGAATGGCCTGCCGTCCGCGTTCAGGTCGCGGAACGGCCGCGTGGTTCGATTCCACGCCACGGCACGAAAACACAGCAGGAATCCGAAAGGAAGTGGACGATGGCCAATTACAGCTACGAGACGTTGCAGCGGATGAGCGCCCACCCATGGGAGGGACTCAAGCCCGGCCAACGCAAGGCCGTACGCAACTTTAACAGGAAGGAGGGAGCGTCCGAACCGGACATGCTCGAGGCGGAACGCATCCTTGAGGAGCATCCGAACCTGAGCATGGACGAGGCTCTGAACACGAGCACGAACCCCTCGTACCGCAAGGCCAAGGCTGACACCGACAGGCGCATCGCGGAGACCCACGTCACTGCCAAGACGTCCAAGCCGGCCAAGACGGAAAAGCCGAAGAAGGGCGTGGCGGAACTGGTCGGCGAGGCGTTGAACGCGAAGCCCGCGGACGCGTCGACCGGTCCCGACTGGCAGTGGATCGACAGCCTGCCCGACGACTGCGCGCCGGTTACCGAGCAGGGCGTCTACGCGTCGCTCGCCGCGGCGATGCGCGCCAATCCCGGCATGTGGACCAAGATGCGCGGCTTCGTCCGCTGTGACCTCAAGCGTGCGCGCAGCTGTGCTCGCGCGCTGGCGAACCGCGTGAACTCCGGAGGCATTACGTCGATGCGTCCGAAGGGCTCCTTCGAGGGTGCGTTCCGTACTCTGGAGGACGGTTCCGCGGTCTGCTTTGCACGCTACGTGGGAGAGGGGGAGTGATGGCAGGGGAGACCGTCATTACGATCGTCGGCAATCTGACCGCCGACCCGGAGGTCCGCACGACGTCCGCGGGCGCGCAGGTCGCGTCGTTCACGATCGCCAGCACGCCGCGCTCCTGGAACCGCGGCACGAACCAGTTCGAGGACGGTCAGGCCTTGTTCATGCGCTGCAGCGCGTGGCGCGATCTGGCCGAGCATTGCGCCCGCTCCCTCGTCAAGGGCATGCGCGTGCTCGCCCAGGGCAGGCTTACGCAACGCTCCTACGAGGCGAAGGACGGCACGCAGCGCACGGTCGTGGAATTGCAGGTGGATGAGATCGGCCCAAGCCTGCGGTATGCGACGGCGCAGGTGGCCAAGTCGCAGCGGGGTACGGCTGGAGCGTATGGGAATCCGTCTTCCGCCCCGGCTGGCTATACGGGCGGGGCCGCCGCTGCTGGCGCTTCGTTGCCGCCTTCCGACCCGTGGGGTTCGGCTTCGGGCTCGTCGTCTTCTTTCGGTGATTTCGGCAAGCCGGAATCCGAACCGGATTTCTAAGGAGAAATCATGAGCATGAAAGCATTGGAGTGGGCCATGTACGACGTGCCCGCCGAAATGGTCAAAGGAGCTTTGCTGCGCATCCTGCTCCTGCTTGCCGACCACGCTGACACGCAGGGCAAGGGAGCGTTCCCGAGCCAGAAGCGCATCGTGGCCCTGACCGGATACAGCCGTCGCACCATCCAGAACGGCCTGCACGATCTGGAGACGGCCGGACTGATTCGCAGGGGAGACCAGCGGATCACCGAGCATCTCGGCAAATACCGTCCGATCGTCTGGGACCTCACGATGAAGGATTTCAGGGGTGCAAAAACTACGCCTCTGGAACAGCAGTCGCAAGAGGCGCAGACCACTGCGCCCCTAAACAAGTTGGAGGGGCGCAATCAGGGGCGCAAAAAAACGTCGCTAGGGGCGCAATCAGGGGCGCAATATGACTGCGCACAGAACCTATATAAGGAAGAACCATATATAGAACCTAGAGAGAGTAACGCGCGCGCGAGAAAACAAATCCCAATACCAGCCGACTGGAAACCCACCGAGGAACACCGGGCGCTCGCCGACAGGCTCGGCATCGACTGCGACATCGAAGCCGACAAATTCCGTGACAGGGCCCTCGACTCGGGAGACCGCTCGGCCGACTGGAACGCGAAATTCCGCATCTGGCTCATGCGCGGCCACGAACTCGGATACACCACCGTCAAAAACCAGCAATCAGCGAGGAAGTACACGTGGGCGAGCGACGAGGTGAAACGCGTCATCGGCACCGACCTCGAAGGCACCGACGACTACATGGAGCTCGCATGCAAGATCGCCAACCTGCTCAACCAGGGCTTGGACCCGGACATGCTGCGCCGTCAGCTCGCAAACGTGCCCGGCGACACGTGGGGCGAACAATTGTTCGAACAGGAGGCGGCGGCATGAACGCGCGGCCGGAGGCGAGCTACAGGCAGGTCGGATTCCTGCACGTGATCAGCGTCGAGGGCGTGGTCGTGACCACGAAGTCCGGCAGGTTCGGCTGGATCTGCTTCCCGCATCCGATCCGCAGCTGGGGGCTGAGCATTGAGTCGGTCAGCCGCAAAAGCGCCCTGCGGATCTACGAGACCGTGAATGCGATGGTCGAGGATCTGGAGGCCGGAAAGTGATCGTGTGGACGTTCGAACGGGTGAAGGGTCCGGTCGCGGCGCGCCAGGACTGGCATTGCATGCGCTGCGGGAAGAATACGCACGGCGCGTGCGACCACAGCACGCACCACCGGCAGTTGAGACGCCACGCGGATCCGGACGTGAGGGACTGCCCGGCGAACCTGATCCGCCTGTGCGGCTCTGGAACGACCGGATGCCACGGATGGGTCCACGCCCACCCGTACGAGGCGTGGAGGAACGGCTGGATGGTGCCCATGGGCATGGATCCGCTCTCCACGCCGGTCAGGGATTGGGACGGCCGCTGGCGACTACTGGACCCGGTCTCGCCGATCATGCACCCAGTGCCCGCGATGGACCTGCTGGCATGGCAGGCCGAGATCGAAAAACATATCGAAGCGAAGAAAGGAAACCTGAAATGACAAGATCCGAACATGCGTGCGAACAATCGAAGCCGGAGGCGCTCCTATGGGTCGACGTGGAGACCACTGGCGTCGACCGCGACCTGGACGAACTGCTGGAGGTCGGCATGCGCTGCACGAGCGTCAACGCTACCGAAACGTACGGGACGCTCACGCGTCTGGTGAAGCCGCAGGGCCTCACGTTCGACGATTTCACGCCCGTCAGCTTCAGCATGCACTGCGATTCCGGACTGCTGTACGCCCTGGTGGACTCCGACCCGTCCAGAACCAACCGCAAGGCCGTCGCTGATGCGATCCTCGAATTCCTGGACAGCCTCGCGCAACGCTTCACGCTGGTTCCGGCCGGAACGAACGTGGATTTCGACATGGACTTCCTGCGCAGACTGGATCCGGATATCGTGCGCCGCATGTCCTACCGGAAACTGGACGTGACCACGATGCGCCATCTGGCCGGCTGGTTCGGCGACGAAAACCCGTACGGCAGGACTTCCGGCCATCACCGCGTCCGATGGTGCATCGAACGCGACGTCAGCGACTACCGTGCCTTGTTCAAGGCCATCACTGGAAAGGTCATGCCATGATCAAAGAGGAAGTGTCCTACCGGTGCGTGTGCGACGGCTGCGGCTGCAAACAGTTCGACGATTTCCCGAGCGAGGACGACGCGTTGGCATGCGCGGTGGATGACGGATGGGATTGCATCGCGGGCTCGCATGGCGACTGGGAGACCTACTGCCCGGATTGCCATCCCATGTACGTGTGCCATCATTGCGGACTTAAATCCGACTGCATGGAACCCGGATGGCAGGAGCGTGACGGCCACGTGGACTGCCCCAACCACCTGCACGCCGACTGCCGCGAATGCCGCTGCCACGACATCGGCACCAGATACCGCCTCGAATATCAGGGATGGAGCCACGAACTCGACCTGTGCCCCGACCACAATCCGAAAAGGAGCCGCGAATGAGCCCGAAACCCTACGAAAGCCTCGACGTGACGGCCAAGGCCAGCACGAAAGGCAACTGCATCATCCTGACCGTCCGAGAAGGCCATTCCACAGGCCCGTACGCATACAGCCTCACCAGCTACAGGCTCACGCCCGACAAGGCCGAACGCCTCGCCGACATGCTCGACACCGCATTGGACGAAGCCGAAACCAAACGAGAAAGAAACCAACCATGACACTCCTCCACCCAGACGAAACCTCAACCCCACTCCTCGCGCCCGCCGACATACAGCTCGACCAGCTCGCCAAGGGCGTCCGGAGAAACCGAGGACGAACCATCGGCCGTAGTCTCCAAATGCTCGTACTTCGACGACGATTTCCGCCAATGCGAGGTCACGCTTGATGACACGCGGCGCGTCGTCTGCGTGGAAACCTCCAGAGGCGGCGTGAGCTGCGACTGGGCGCACACCGACGGAGCCGACAAGGGATGGGACGAATGATTGGCGAAAACAGCGCAAACAGCCACGAGACAGCCAGAAAAGAACCAACATGAACAACCATGCGGAATCGACGGGAAAGCCCGTCAGAAAAGCCACTGGGCGGCAAAACAAGGCATGTAAGCCATCAACACGGGGAACACCCGGCAGTCCGGAATCCACAGCGAAGCCGGAGCGAAACCAACAAAAGGAGGAAAGCACAATGGATGATTGGGGCGATTGGCATGAAGGCGACCTCGTGAGGGTGACGTTCAAGTTCGCATTAGGGACGGTAGCGGAAGGCAGGCTCGAAAGACGGCAAGACAGGCTTGTGTTGCCTTGGAGTGAGTGCGACTGGTGGAACGTCATCCTGCATGACGGCAGTGTGTGTCCGAATCTTAAAGTCGAGAAGATCGACGATCCGGATGAAGGCTGTGAGCGTATCACCGACATTGATGAGGTACGCGTAGGCGATGTGGCTGTGTTCGACGGCATCAAAGGGAAGGTTGCCAGCGTCGCTTCCGATAGCGAGAACGGCTACGGTAAATTGCAGGTTTATGTTCCAGGAGCCTGTTTTGCCCGTTGTGCGTGGATGCAAGACAGTGCTTTCCGCTACGCTCTTCGCAAACGCCCTGCATTGCCGACCAAGTCGGGGTTCTACTGCGACCGGCATGGTGACATGTGGATTGTCGGGCGCATGAAAGGCAAGGATGGCTTGCATGCAGCTCCATTGACCGAGACCGACAGATACCTTCCGGGCAAGATCGCCGTTCCGCTTGAGACAGACGGAATGAGTTCGTACGCCCCGTTCACGCGTGTGGAGTTCATGCCGGCAAAGGACGGCGAGTGATGGGCGAACTCGAAGCCAAGCTCGACCTGCTGTTGCGCACGAACGATCCGAACGAATGTTCGTTCGACGTGCCCTACCAGATGCTCCTCGGCCAGATCCGCGAAACATGCGAACGTGTCTGGGACGAATGCGCCGAAACCGCATCGCAGTCGGCGATCGACCTCGAAACCAAAAACCAATACCTCCAGGAGCTCCAAAACCAAAACCCATACCGGAAAGGAAACCAATGAAAGTGAAGAAAACCCTCATGGACATGATCGTCAAATGGCATCAGGCCGGATACAGCCTCGATGAGATCTCGCCACTGGTGCCTCAAATCCCCAAAGAGGAAATCAAAGCGATCATCCAACAACACCACGAATAACAAGAAACCCGACCTTCCGGCCGGGCTCCTGACACCACCAGAAGACTACCACGCCGGAGGGAATCGAACAAATGAACGAACAAAACAACGAATCCCAACCAACACCAAACCAGACACAACCAGCACAAACCAACCAAAACAAGCCAGCGCTCGCCGGCGTGTGCCTCGTCTGCGGCGGGGAGCGCAATCTGCGCAATACGCTGTGTGACAAGTGCGATGCCGTAATGAGAGGATGGCTCCGCGACTATCCGTCATGGATCCAAGCCCTGAGCGAGTTTCTGGACAGCACCGCACATTACGGTGGCCATCAGCCCGGCCGGACCAATTTGGCTTCGGCTCCGACGCCGGTCAGGTTGTCTGTGATTGACCATCTGCAGGAGATCGATGATCTGGCTGTCGCTCTTTGGCGGCGGTTGTATGCTCCGCCGGCTATGCCGTGGGCCGATAGCAGGATTCATCCGTCTGTGTTGAAATGCCTGAGTATCTGCGCGGATTGCAATCGTCTTTCACGATTGCCGGACATTGGTCTGATTTGGCGTGACTGGGAGCGGGTGGTGCGCAAGACGCTGGGCATCATCGACGTGCCGCCATCCAGGCACGGCATCGGCAGGTGCCTGAATCCTCTGTGCGGCGTGGAGCTGAGTGCGGAGGTCGGCGCGGTAAGCGTTGACTGTCCGGTGTGCGGCAACGCTTATCGCGTGGTCGATGTGCGATTGGGTTTCCTGCGGGAGTGCATCGAATCGGGCAGGGCGTTCACGGCGGGGGAGTGTGCTGAGCTGCTGCGTGAATGCGGGTTCCAGTGCAATGCGAATACGATTCGCTCGTGGCGTAAGCGTGGCAGGCTTCAGCCGGCCGGTGAGAACGATAAGGGACGGCCATTGTACAGGCTTTCGGACGTGCATCGGCAGGTGTTGCGGCGCGATTCGATTTGACAAAATCAAAAGTGCAACGCAGAATTGTCAGTGGATTAGAGGGTTCAAACCGAGGTGACTTGGTTTGAACCCTTTTTCATATCCGCCATGGATTCTCCTAACTCCCTGGGTTGCAGTCCCGTCCTGTCCGAACGGCATATCGGACACGCTCAGCCCACTCCCGTCAGAGTGGACATACCCCAATGTGGCAGGCAAGCCAATCCCGTGCTTCCGTGATGTGGTGATGCTCAAATCCGCCTGCCGGTATGCCTTAGTAGGAATCAGTGGTAGATCTTCCCGGCCGCGAGTCTTTATTGGATTCTCTTCCTTGTGGCCGCGTGTGGACGCTGGTTCAAATCCTGCCGGAGGCACCAATAACCTCTCAGCAAAGGAGCGACGATGGAAGAAGCACTCCAAGATATCGCACACCAGCTCACACGCATTGCCGACCAAGGAGAACAGGCGGGCATGCAAATCAGCAGGGGGGATGCCTTGGAAGCGTGGGGCCTGCGAATCTACGAGGAGGACTTCCTCTCAGCGCTCCAATGTCTCGGAATCGAAGTCACAGACTGATATCGAATCGATGACGAATGACATCACATAAGCCAAACGTTCGCAGACAAAACGGATCGCGACGGAATCAGCTCGTTTCCAGACACAAAGCAGCGGTCAAAAGCGGAAGAACCTGCGGAATCTGCGGAAAGCCAATCGACCTGCGACTCAAATATCCAGATCCTTGGAGCTTCGTCGTGGATGAGATCATCCCAATCGCAAGAGGTGGAAATCCATATTCCTGGACAAACACCGAACCGACACATCGATGGTGCAACACCGTCAAAGGCACGCATACACTCGAATGGGCACAACGTGAAGTGCGACGACTCATGGCCGGTCAGCTGGGGCAGCAATCAAAACCACCCACCGGCGTGCCGTTTCGGAAAATCGACATCTAGGGGCGGTATCCCCTCCCGGTCCGGAAAACACGTCCCCCGCCGCATAGGGCCGATATCTCCCCGGAAGCTTAAAACGTGACGGTTTGTAAAACGTGACGGGAGGTGAAGCGTCGTGAAATGCCTTATTTGCGGAAAGGAATTCAGGCCGTCAGGGCGCGGGAAACCGGCTAAATACTGTTCTGGCGCATGCCGGGCGAAAGCGTACCGGGCAAGGAAGAACGATGGCGAGTCCTTGCCGAAACCAGCAAAACCAAGAACAAAACGAAAGGCAAAGACGTCAGCGACTGCGGAACGGGAACATCCGGCAGACATCGACCGTCACAGTTTCGAACGCATGATGGATGGATCCCATGAGGACACACTTCGTGAAATCGTCGGCAGGCTGCGCGAAGCGCTTCATGATTCATCGACTCCGGCCAGCGCGCTGCCGGCGATCAGCAGCAAGCTCGCCGAATTCGACGAACGGATGCGTATGGCCGAGGAATCCGGCAGCCTGTTCGACGTGAACGACGACGTGACGGAGGTGGCGGAGGATGTCGGAGCGTCGATTGTCTGAAATCGCCCAGCGGCTCGTGCAGCCGGAAGACGTCACGTCAAGCGACTTCAAACTTATCAACGGTGCGGCGGTTAAGGCCGGGATTCATTACGACCTCTGGCAGAAAGGTTTTCTCTACCTTCTGTTCGCAAAACGCTCCGACGGCAAGTACGCATGCGGATCCGGAGGAGCGGTCCTGTCCAGCTGCAGACAGATCGGCAAGACGTTCACCGTCGGAACTTCGATATTCATCCTGTGCGCCGGACGCGCCGGAACACTGGTCATCTGGACCGCGCACCATACGCGCACCTCCGATGAGACGTTCGCCGATATGTGCGACCTAACCCGCAATCCGAAGCTTTCCGAATACGTGCAGTCCGTGCGCCGCGCGAACGGACAGCAGGAGATCCGTTTCACCAATGGCAGCCGCATCATGTTCGGCGCCCGAGAGAACGGTTTCGGCCGAGGTCTGCACTCCGCCGACATCGAAGTGTTCGACGAGGCTCAGATTCTCACCATCAAGGCGTTGGACAACCTGATTCCAATCGTGAACACAAGTCCGAATCCGCTGATTGTGTTCATGGGCAATCCACCGAAGCCGGGCGATCAATGCGAGGCCTTCGAGGAGAAACGTTCGACCGCGTTGTCCGGCAAGTCGGATGACATGCTTTACGTCGAGCTCGGTGCAGACCGCGATTGCGACCTGGATGACAGGACCGCGTGGGCGAAAGCGAATCCGTCATATCCAAAACGCACCAGCGAGGAAGCAATCCTGCGCATGCGCAACCTCCTCGCAGAAGACTCGTTCCGACGTGAAGCGCTCGGCATCTGGGACGAACGGACAGCCACCGAGGTCATTGGTGAGGATGCATGGCACGCTACCGAGGTGGCCAACCCACAAACGGATGGCCTGCTCTCGTTCGGCGTGGACATGCCACCGGACAGGAGTGCATTGGCCATCGGACTCGCGTTCAAGCACGACGATGGCACTGCGTTCATCTCCCTACAGGAATACCGTTCCACTCGAACCGACGGAGTCCAATGGGCTGTTGACTGGCTGGCGGAACGCTGGCACAAGACCGCGGCCGTAGTCATCGACGCGCAATCGCCGGCCATGAGCATCGTGCCCGACCTACAGAAACGGCATGTGCGTGTGACAGTCACCGACACACGCCAATTAGGACAGGCCACAGGCCGCGTGCTCGACATGATTCGAGACAAGTCCATCACCCATCTGAGCGATAGGGACCAGCCACAGCTGGCTGCCGCCGTGAAGGGCGTCACATTACGCGACATCGGCCCCAATGGAGCGGTCGCATGGAACAAGAAAGGCTCCGATGTGGAGATAAGCCCGCTGCAGGCCGCGACATTGGCATTGCACGGGGCATTCACCACGAGGCGCAAGCCAGGAAGAAAGCAAAGATTGAGGAGGCTCACATGACATCGCTGCTCGCTCCGGTCACCGATTTCAGCGACCTCGGCATCATCTTCAATCCACCGACCGATATCAAAGGGCTTGACCCGGCGTTGCACGACACTTTATCGAATCTCGTCACCGTGTGGAACCGCAAGCGCGCGCGCAATTCACTGCGCTCCCGGTATGCGGATGGAAAACATCGGCTCCGCGACATCGGCTTCTCCATCCCGCCGAGCATGCGGAATCTCGAGGAGGTGGTCGGCTGGCCAGCGAAAGCAGTCAATGCACACGCCGAGCGCTGCATGTTCGATGGCTTTGTCAGTCCGAACAGCAGCGACGATTCCTTCGACCTGAATCCAATTCTCTCCGCTAACCGCTGGGACATCGAGCTGCCGATGGCGATCAGCAGCAGCATGATCCACTCGTGCGTCTTCATGGCCGTGTCGGAGGGCGACGAGTCGGCTGGGGAACCGCCTGTGCTCACCATTCCGCACAGCGCGCAATGGTCGAGCGCCCTGTGGAATTTCCGTACGCGCAGTCTCAAGGCGGCGCTCACCATCGATGACATCGACGATTACGCGCGTCCTACGCGATTCCGCCTATGGACGCCTTTCCAAGTCATCACCTGCCAGCTTGGGCGTGAATGGTACGTGGACGATGTGTGGGCGCATGGTCTTGGCCGTGTGCCTGTGGAGGTGCTGTCTTATAGGCCGACCATCGACAGGCCTTTCGGCAGGTCGATCATCAACCGCGCGGTCATGAGCATCACCGATGACGCGGTGCGCACCGTCCTGCGCAGCGAGGTCAGCGCCGAATTCTACTCGGCACCGCAATGGCTTCTACTCGGCGCCGACCCCGATTCATTCAAGGACGATGATGGCAATCCGATTCCAGTCTGGGAATTCGTCATCGGACGATTGAACATGATTGGTAAGGACGAGGATGGCGACGTGCCGAAGCTTGAGCAGATCACCCAGCAGTCCGTGCAGCCGCATATCGACCAGATGCGAGAGCTTGCCTGCAGATTCGCCGGGGAGACGAATGTGCCGGTCAGCTCGCTCGGCATCATCCAGGACAATCCATCGAGCGCAGAGGCGATGCATGCTGCGGAGAAGGATCTGGTCATCGACTGCTCGGCAGCGAACCGCGTGTATGGTGCTTCGCTTCGTCGTATCGCGCAGGACATCATCATGCTTCGCGACCATACGACCGAAGTGACCGACGAGATGGCGGGCATCACCGCACGATGGCGCAATCCGTCGCTGCCGAGCGTCATCGACGCCGGAGACGCGATGGTCAAACTCGTGGGGGCCTTCCCCTGGCTTGCCGACACGACCGTCGCATTGGAGGAAGTCGGCTTCACTGACGAGCAAATCACCAGACTCCTATCGGAAAAGCGCCGAGTCGAAGCGAAAAGCGCATTGAACGCGCTCGCCGGGATGAACGGAGGCGGGAATGACAAACCGGACTCCGAGCCGCAAGGAAATCAATCTTCTGACCAAATCGCAGAAGACGGCGGTGAGCCTCGCACAACGGGAGATGGGCCAAGCGTGGCAACAGCTGCAGGGAATGGAACCGGCACAGCAGCGTGACATGCTGCTGGAACTCGTTCCCGCCATCATTGACAAATATGGGAGCATCAGTTCGACCGCAGCAGCCGACTGGTACAAGCAAATGCGGTCGAAATGGTTCGACGACAAATACGAGCCGATACTCGCCGACCCTATACATGACGATTTGACCGACATGATTCGGGCGAAGGCAAGCATGCTGTTCAAAGGCAACGAGCGATATGATCCGAACGCCTATCTCTCGTACCTGAATCGGCTTATCGCGGTCGGAGTGCGTAACGGCGGTCGCAGTACCGTCAGGTCGGCAGCCAAGCTTGACAAGTATGGGCCCCGGTTCGCACGCGTTCCTTCCGGACTTCATACCTGCGCGTTCTGTGCCATGCTCGCCGGACGCGGCTTCGTCTATGCAAGCGCCGAAAAGGCCGGAGGCTTGTTCAACAAGTACCATGCGGCATGCGACTGCGAGATTGTCCCATCATGGGATGAAAAACCGCGTGTGGAGGGCTATCGTCCCGACGAATTGTACGACGACTATCTCAAAGCGAGGGATGAGGCCGGAAGCGATTCGGTGGACGATATCCTTCGCGCGATGCGACAGCATAAGGGCAAATACGCGGATGGAATCCGTCCGGGAACCGCCATCCCTGATGGTTGGAAGCAGCCTCATGCGCAGAACGAGGAACGACTGCTTTCAATGCGAGGACTCGCTGGCGTCACCGATCGCGAATGGTACATGCGTCAGGAAAAGGTTGGAGTTCCGCACTCCACCGATATGTTATATCCGCAGGAAATCGTGTTCCTTGAACGATTCCAGAATCTTGGGAACCATGTCGAATGGATACCAAGAGACATAGAAAAAAGGACAGCGACAAATGATTTCCGTTGGATCGAAACAAACGAGCTTTGCGAATTGAAGTCCTTGGCAAAAGCTGATTTTGGCAAAATCGCCGATCGTATCACCAAAGCCGTTCGAAGCGCTAAAGAGAATCACGATGTCGTCAAGGACTGTTTCGTGATAGATCTTGGCCAATCGAAACGTAAAGACAAGCTTGTTCACCAGTTAGAGAAGTACAACGATCGTGAGTGGAAAATCCGCAGACTTTTCATTCTCGACGGTGAAGGTTTATTGGAAATCAAATTGAAATGAAACAACCGGGAGCACGCCTCCGCTCATTGCGTTTTATTTCAACGCCGCAGAGGACCCCCGGTCTTCATATATTTTAGCACATTCTTGGCAGGTTGGCCCAGTGGCGACGGCAGTGGCCTGTAAATCCACGACATTGAAACAACGCGGGTTCGAGTCCCGCACCTGCCACTATCCCATTTTTTGGGCGGTCACTGGCTCCGTCATGCCTGGTCAAAAGGCCACGATGGCCTCAAACATTCGGAGAAAACACAAGGAGCGTTTCATCATGCCGAAATCCCTCATCATGCGTCTTCGTCACATCATGATGGTCGCGCCACCGGCCGAACCCGGCGGGGACGGTCAGCAGAGCGAGCCTCCGTCCGATGGCGAAAAGACCTTCTCTCAGAGCGATGTCAACCGCATCGTGGAGGACCGTCTGCGCCGCGAACAGGCCAAGTATGCCGATTATGACGATTTGAAAGCCAAGGCCGCGAAATTCGATGAGCAGGAGGAAGCGAACAAGAGTGAACTGCAGAAGGCCACCGAAGCAAATCGGAAGCTCGAATCACAGCTGGCGGAGCAGAAGCACGCCGGACTTGTCGCCAACGCCTGCCTCAAGCACGGCATCCCCGCCGAATTCGTTGACCTCGTGACCGGCGATGACGAGGAATCCATTGACAAGACAGCCGAGAAGGTCGCCAAGCTCGTCATCACACAGGGGAAGCCGCCGGCATCCGGCAATGGCAGGCATCCGCTCGACGGCGAAGGAAACCAGCCGGGCGGGCAGGGAAGCATGAGCATCAGGGAGCAGATCGCCGCCGCCGAAAAGAAAGGCGACTATCAGACCTCGATGACACTCAAGAGCATCATGCTCGGCACGAAACGCCAGTAACCACCAATCTGGAAGGAAGACATCATGCCAGGAATCACAGGACAGGGCAACACCTACAATTTGCCCAATTACGTCGGCGAGCTTTTCGCCGCAAGCCGCGAGGACACGCCGCTGCTCTCCGCCATCGGCGGACTCACCGGCGGCATCGCCACCACGTCCACGCTTTTCGAATGGCAGGGCTACGACCTGCGCGACCCTGACGCCAACCGCCAGCGCCTCGAGGGCGCCGACGCGCCGAAAGGCGAGGAACGCACCCGCTTCCACGCCAACAACGTGGTCGAGATCCACCAGGAGGCCGTCGAGGTCTCCTACACGCGGCAGGGCGCGACAGGACAGCGCAACACCGACAACATGCCTGTCGTGCAGGTCGGAGGCACCGCCATCCCCGCTGACGAGCTGAGCTGGCAGATCCAGCAGCAGCTCAAGCAGATCGCCCGCGACGTGGAGGCATCCTTCATCTCCGGCCATTTCAACAATCCGACCGACAACCAGAGCGCGCGCAGCACCCGCGGCCTCCTAGAAGCCATCACCACCAACGTGATGAGCACCGAGCATACCGCCGCCCAGCTGACTATGGACGATGTGCTCGATCTCGCGCAGATGGCCTGGGACAATGGCGGCATCCGCGAATCCGAGACGCGCACCATCGTGGTCAACTCCACGCTCAAGCGCGCACTGACCCGTTGCTTCGTGACCGATGCGAAGTATCAGGAGCAGACCCGCAACGTCGGCGGCGTGAACCTGCAGACCATCGAGACCGACTTCGGCCTCTTCAACATCATGCTCGACCCGTACATGCCGAAGGACCAGCTGCTCGTCCTGTCCCTCGAACAGCTCGCCCCGCGCTTCCTCGAGATCCCCGGCAAGGGCCATTTCTTTGCCGAGCCGCTCGCCAAGACCGGCGCAAGCGACAAGGTGCAGCTGTATGGCGAGATTGGTTTGCAGTACGGCGACCAGAAGGCCCATGCGCTCCTGACCGTCGCCGGTGGCTCCGCATCCAGCACCGTGAAAGTCGCCGGCGTGAGCCTCGACAAGAAGACCATGGGCGTCAAGACCAAGGGCACCAATACGGTGAAGGCCACCGTCGTGCCAGACGGCGCATCCAATAAGGATGTCACGTGGACTGTGGAACCGTCCGACAACTCCATCGCCACCGTCAAACCAGATGTCGATAAGAGCGTCGGTGTCGTGGCCGGCGTGAAGGCTGGCACCGCCACCGTCACCGCAACCACTTCCGACGGCTCTAAGAAGGCGTCCGTCAAGGTCACCGTGACCGACTGAGAGGCCCGATGATGGCCGACACAGATGATTTCGCAAGTGTTGACGATCTTGAAGCCTCATGGCATGCGCTCACGGACGAGGAGAAGACGCGCGCGAAGAAACTCATCGCGTATGCGTCCGACCTGATCCGCTCCTATCGCAGATGGGACAAGGTCAGCAGCATCACCCGTGAGCGCATCTGCTGCGCTGCCGTTAGGCGCGCCATGGAAGCCGATTCCAATGGCGCTCCCTCCGGCGCCAGCAGCATGAGCGAGACCGCCGGACCATTCCAAGCCACCTACAGCTTCCAGAACCCAACCGGCGACCTTCGACTGTGGCCGAGCGAGGAGAAGGAACTTGGCGGAAGGCGATGCCTCCTCGCCGGGGCCCTCGACATGAGCACCGGAAAGGTGGTGGTACCATGATCCACGGCGAAACCGTCAAGGTGTTCCATCCAAGCATCGCCGGCATGGACGCCTACAACACTCCGATCCGCAAATGGACCGAGGAATCGGTGGACAACGTGCTGGTTGGCACACCGACAGCCGACGATGTCGCCACAAGCGTCAATCCGGAAGGATTGCTTGTTTCCATGTCGCTCTACTTCCCGCGTTCATATCAAGGAACGCTCCGGGATTGCAAGGTGGTCGTCCGTGGAATCGAATATCGAGTGATTGGCGATCCGGTCGCGCTCAACGGCGGATTGACGCCAACTTCCTGGAACATGCAGGTCAACGTCTGCCGCGATGACGGGAGATGACCATGAAGGGATTCAAAGTCGACAAGGAATGGATTGAACGCAATGTCCTGTCCAACCAAACAGTCCAATCCGCTTTGAACGCGAAGGCCAGACGCATCGCGCCGATCGTGAAGCGCATTGCCCTCAAGGAAGGCGACCGGCATTACGCGGAAAGTGTGCATGTCGTGCAGGGACGACGTCCTGGAACGAAATCGCCGACGCATCTGCGCAGACCATATGCCCGAGTCATCATCGGCGACGAGCATGCGGACGCCAAGGAATACGGCGACGGACGGATCTATCCGAAGAAGGGATACCTTCGCCGCGCCATAGCCGAGGCGGGTGGCTGATTATGGCGATTCCGCTTCGCGGCTCATGGCCGCAACCGATGCCGATCATCATCCAATGGCTGCAAGACAAGGCGGGGATTAAGGCTTCGGCGGAAGTACCGGAGAATCTGCGTGCGAACCTTCCGGCCGTCATCGTCTCTCCGGCGCCGGGCGGCACGACCGCCGATGGATTCACGCGCGGCAGAGCCGTCGACGTCGACATCTTCGCCGCTGATTGGACTTCCATGGACGCGACTATAAGCAAGGTCGAAACCGCTCTCTCTCAGCTGCAGGGAGATGGAAACCGATATGGCTACGTCGACTCCTCAACGCTCACCTCATTTTCCGAAGTGAGTCATTCAATGCCTGACGTGCGTCGTTGTACGGCGACGATCACGCTCAACACCAGACCACAATGTTTTTTCAATTAAGGAGGAAATAATGGCTGCAACTGATGTGGTCAGCATTCTCGACGACAACAACGGCAACGTCCGAAAGTGGGGCACCCAGCTGCTCGCATTGGCGGACTACTCCACCGCCATGCCGTCGGAATTCTTCGACAAGACCACGAACAAACCGAACGCCATACCGGACGGTTTCAAAATTCTCGGATACATTTCAACCGATGGCATGAAGATCAGTCGAAGCATCGACTCCTCCGACGTGTCCGCCGTACAGGATCTGGAACCGGTTCGCTCCGACATCACCAGCAAGACCCGTACCCTACAGGTCACGTTCCTGGAAATGAACGCGTGGGTGAAGGCCGTCGCCCATGGCGTCCCGGTCGCACAGTGGCCAGCCGACAAGAACAACGGCTTCGAATATTCCGATGGCGCGATCAGCGACTTTCCCTACTATCGTCTGCTCGTCCTCATGCAGGACAGCACCGGTGTCGGCGCGCATTATCGCGTCGAGGCGGGCTACAAGGTCAAGGTCACGAACCAGGGCGATCTGACCCATTCGCGCAGCGACGCGGAAGGCGAGGAGACCACGTTCACGTTCTATCGTGACCCGGCCGTAAACAAGAGCTACTACGAGGGCGAGAAGGTCTCGACCGAAGCCTGACAGCCGCTCTTTTTCTGATTCTTCCCCACGATGGCTTTTGTCCCTTTCACCGTTGTGGGGATCTCTTTTTTACTGTTTACCACATTGAAAGGGCTGCTTTTTTGAAAGGATTTGAAATGGGCGCAACATACAATCTTCAGGCCGTGAAGGCGAAGTACTTGGAATCGCATCCGACGATTCCCGAATGGATCGAATTCACTTTGGATGGCGGCAAGGACGCCACCGTTTTCAAAATCCATTCGCCAATCTTCCAGACGAACGAGGAGAAGCGCGCTTTCGTAAGGGCGCAGAAGGCCGATGACGAATTCGAACTGGCGAAGGCATTGCTTGGCGACCAGTGGGAGCGTTACGAGAAAGAGGGCGGTCAGGTGAGCCTGCTGGTCCTGCTGCTCAACGAGGTCGGCTCCGATCTGACTGAAACGGATGCCGAGGGAAACCCTACACGGCAGTAGACCTGCTGACGGCGAACGGGCACGCGGAGGAACTGGAGGCCGCCTTGTGCGCGGTCTACAGTCCACGCGACCCAATCGCCGAATACTGGCAGGGGCATCTGAGCCTTCGCGCATTGCACGCTCTCATCGTGCATATGCCGCCCGGCAACGTGTTCTACCGGGCGGTGTCCGGCGACGGGTGGACGGAATGCGAATGGCTCACGCATGACGTCGGCGAAATGCTCCGCGAACTGCAATTGACGATAGTCAACACGAATCCGCTGGTGGAACGCAAGATCACCGAAAAGGATATTCGACCACGCATCCTGCCGCCCGCACGACGGCGTGACGGATCCGTGGCGGAAGACCCTGACAGGGAATTGCATATGCGCGAGCGGAAGGAACTCATGGCCTTGGCTTTGGGCCGGTAAGATTAGGAAGGTGAATGGTCATGGCCGGTACAGCCGCGTGGATTGACGTGCTGCCGAATCTGAGCCTTTTCGGAACGAAACTGAATTCCGGTGTGACGGCGGCTGCTGCTGCGGCAGGCCGGAATGCCGGCAGGAAGTTCTCCGATTCGATGAACAGCGCGGCCGGCGCGAACGTGCTGGCGGAGCAGGTCAAGAACCTTGAAGCCGCCGAAAAACGCGCGAAGAAGGCCGTGGCCACCGCCACCGCGCAGATTGCGAAGGCGCGTGACGAGCAGAAGAGCGCCGCACTGCGCGTGCAGGCCGCCGAAACGAAGCTCAACGAGACCGTCGCGAAATACGGCACATCATCCTCCCAGGCGATCAGTGCGCAGGCGCGGCTTAATGACGCGCGGAGCAAGGCTCGTCAGAAGGATGAGGAGTACAAGACCGCCGAGGAGCAGATCCGCGCCGCGCAAAACGGTTTGAAGGAAACGCAGACGCAGCTGGTGGCCGCGCAGCAGAAGGCGAGCACCGCGACTGGTGGTTTCCGCAATGCCTTGCAGAAGTGGAAGCAGGCCGTCGATTCGGCGAAAGTCTCCGCGAGCGGCCTGTCCGAAGTCCAATTGCGTTTCGGCGAGACGAGCCGTCGTATGACCGCGAGGTTCAGCGCGATGGCCGGCGCAGTCGGCGGATTCACGTCCAGTGTAGTCGGCAAGGCGGTTTCCACTTTCGCGTCGCTTGGCTCTTCGATGGTCGACGTGTCGGATTCGGCGCAGAAGTTTGCCAGCACCATGAGCTTCGCGGGCGTGAGCGACAATACCATCAAGAAGCTGACCGCAAGCACGCAGGACTACGCCGACAAAACGGTCTTCAACCTTTCCGACATCCGCAACACCACGGCCCAGCTCGCGTCGAACGGCGTGAAGAACTACAGCAAGCTCGCCGAGGCCGCGGGCAACCTGACCGCAGTGGCGGGCGGCGGAGCCGAAGCATACAAGTCCGTCGCGATGGTAATGACGCAGACCGCCGGAGCCGGCAAGCTGACCACCGAGAACTGGAACCAGCTGTCCGACGCGATTCCTGGCGCGTCAGGCAAACTGCAGGACGCCATGAAGAAGAACGGCGCGTACACGGGCAATTTCCGTGATGCGATGGCCGGTGGCGAGATCACTGCCGAGGAATTCAACAAGGCGATTCTTCAGCTTGGCATGGCCGACGTGGCCAAGCAGGCCGCCGAATCCACCACCACGTTCGAAGGCGCGATGGGCAATTGGGAGGCGGCCGTCCAGAAATTCGGCATGACCGTGCTCGACAAGGTCAAACCGCAGCTGACCGGCGCTTTGAACGCGATGACCGACCGCGTCAGCCAGTTTACCGACTGGTTCAGCGGCGCGTGGGATGGTCTGGCGGCGTTCCTGTCGACCGGCAAGGTCAACAAGGCGTTCGCCGAGGCGTTCAAAATCGACAAAAACTCCTATGCGGGCATCGAGGACGCCTACCAGCGTATCCAATGGGGATACGCCGGACTGGTGAACTTCGTCAAGACCGGCGAATTCACCTACGAATTCAATCGCGCTTTCGAGAATGTCGACCGTGACACGCTCATCAATTTCAAGCAGAATCTGCTTGACCTGCGTGATGCGGCGAAGCAGGTCGTCGAGAACCTGCCGGGACTCAGCGCTTTCTTCGACGTCCCGTCGAAGGGCGACCATTCGAACTTGAACAAGGCCATCAAGGCGCTCAACGTCGCCTTGGAGGGCTTGAAGCCGATCATCCAGCTCATCGCCGACATCGAGAAGATGTGGAACAGTCTGAGCGCCGAACAGCAGGGAGCCATCTTCGACACGGCTATTTACCTGTGGCTCGGCAGCAAGGGCTTGAAGATCTTGAAGAACGTGTACGGCGTCGGCAAGGACATCGTCTCCGTGTTCAAGACCGGTGGCAGGGCGTTGAAGGCTTTCGGCAGCGTGTTGAAGAACTTCAAAGTCCCGAAGACCGTGTCCTCCTTCCTTGACAAGGTCGGCAAGACCGGCAGCAAGCTGCTGGGCAGCGCGGGCGGAACCCTCGCATTGGGCGGCAGCATGCTGGCCGGAGCTGCCAACAATCTGCAGAAGGGCACTCCGAAGACGCTTTGGAAGGCCATGCAGGGCGTCCAAGGCAAGGATACAAGCGACAAGGCATACAAGGAATACCAGAAGCAGTACCAGCAGACGCAGGAGAATTCCTCCTTCCTTGGCGTCAAGAATTCAACTTGGCTACATAATCTCAATCCGCTGAACTGGCCGAGCATGGCCGGTAACGCCATTTCGAGTGTCGGCGGCGCGATGCAGCAGTCCGGTGTGGATCAGGTCCAGCAGCAGCAGGCGCAGGTCGCCGCGCAGCAGCAGACCGTCGAACAGATCAAACAGGCGTGGAGCGCCGGCACGGATTGGATTACCTTGAAGTGGCAGTCGTTCACCGACTGGATTGGTGGTACCGCGCAGACCATCGGCGGGTTCTTCGCGTCGATTCCTTCCGCCATCGGCGGCTGGTTCTCGTCGGCTGGCGGTTGGGTGCAATCCGTTTGGAACGGCGTGACCGCATGGTTCGGTGGTGTTCCGGGACGTATAACCGGCTGGTTCGCTGGTATTCCAGGAACGTTCTCCGGTATTTTCCAATCCGCGAAGAACGGCATAACCGGCATTTTCGGCAGTGTCGGCGGCTGGTTCAACCAGAACGTCAAAACGCCGATCAGCAATGCCGTGAACGCAATCGGCAACACTTTCAGCACCACGAAGGACTGGATCCGGTCAAGCTGGAATCAGGTCAAGGACGCCGCTAAATCGCCTGTGAGCTTCATCGTCAACACCGTTTATACCAATGGTATAAAGAAGGTATGGAATTCCGTCGCGGGAGCCGTCGGATTGAACCTGAAGCTTCCGGACGTGAAATTCGCCGAGGGTGGCATCAATCCTGGCTACGCGCCAGGCGTTGATTCCATTCCGGCGATGACATCGCCCGGCGAGGCGTGGATGGTCCCAGAATGGACGCGTGCTGTAGGTGCGGCTAACATTTATCGCTGGAATCGTATCGCACGCCGTCAGGGTGTCGCGGCCGTCCGTGAGGACATGATGATGGGCGGGCTCAGGTTCGCAGGCGGCGGCATCGTCGGCAAGGTTGGCTCTGCGGTGTCCGGTGCGAAGAAATGGCTTGAGGACCTGTCCGAGACTGCGCAGAGCTTCGTGAAAAATCCGGGCGACTGGGTTGCGTCGAAGATCCTCTCGCCGGTCAAATCGCAGGTTGCCGGCATCGGTGGTGGCCAGTTCGGCATGATGGTCGGACAATTACCGGTCAAGGCCGCATCCGCTCTGGTCGACAAGGCGAAGAGCTTCGCCTCATCTCTGACCGACAAGTGGAAAAGCAAGAGCGAGAGCGGCCAATACCATGGGGCCGTGGGCGGAGGCGTCGAACAGTGGCGCAGTCTCGTCATCCGCGTTTTGAAGGAGCTTGGACAGGCTGAGAGCTGGGCGGATACCGTCCTTCGGCGCATGAATCAGGAGTCCGGCGGCAATCCGAACGCGATCAACAATTGGGATTCGAATGCTAAGGCCGGCCATCCGTCGCAGGGCCTGATGCAGACGATCCCAGGTACTTTCAACGCCTACGCGGGACCGTACCGCAGCTTGGGTATCACGAATCCACTCGCCAACATCTATGCTGGCGTGAACTACGCATTGCACCGTTACGGCAGCCTGTCGGCCCTAAACAGGGCTGGCGGCTACGCTTTCGGCGGCATCGTCGGGGATCGGCCGACCTTGTACGACCGTGGCGGCATCCTACCCCCCCGGACGGCATCTCGTCGCCAATGAGACTAAGCAGCCTGAGCTCGTGCTGACGCGGGAGCAGGTCCTCAAGGTCTTCGGCGGCGAAGTCAGAGACAAGGGCGATCGGACCGTGAATCTCAACGTCAATATTCCGGAGCGTTCCGACCCGTGGGCGGATGCATCGATTCTCGTGCGAACCGCAAGGCACCAATTGCGATAAGGAGGCCGTCATGGCTTATTTTGCTGAATTGTCGGCCTCCGGCTTGGATCCGGTACGCTTCGAGGGCTCGGGTGATCTTGATTGCCTGTGTATTGCGAAGGGTGGCATCGAGGGTTGGTGGTCGACTCCCGCCGCGAAGGTTAATGTGACGGCTCGCGGCCAAGGTGACGGTGGACACGACGTGGATGAGGATGACATCTCGTATGCGTCGCGTACCGTTACCCTGCAGGAATGCCAATGCCTCCAGTCGTGACGCGCTCATCGCTTTGATCGACAGTGTCCGCAAGCTCGTGCATCGTCAGGTCACGATGCGTGTGGTTGACAGCGCCGAGGACACCTACTGCAGAGGTGGATACCTCACACTGACCCAACAGCCGGGCTACAGGTCCGGCAGCATTGCCGATTCGACCATCACGATCGTTTTTGAGCGTCCCGAGCGCCTGTCAGCACTGGCGCACTCCGGCGAGGCCCGCGCGTCGGTGGTGCAGTCCGGAGGATTGAGCTACGGCACCGGCAATGCCGGCCTTGCGTACCCGCTGTCGTATGGCACGGTATCCGATGGTGCGACGGTCATGCGGCTGCCGAACCAAGGCACTTCCCGCGCCTACCCGGCCTACTCGATTAACGGCGAGTGGCCGAATGGCTGCACTCTTCGTCTGGCATGTGATGGGCTGGGTTCGACTCTTGCCTTCAACCGCTCAATTCACGCCGGCACACCGGTGCTCCTGGACACCCGTTCGCGTACCGCCACCATGGGCGGCGTGGACGTGACATCGGGATTATCGCATCGCGGGTGGATGACGATACCTGCCGGCAGCGCTCTGACCGTCAATCTCACCACGCCCGGCAGCGGTTGGGTCACATGCGAATCGCACGACATCTATATATAAGGAGGCATTTATGACCACGGCTTTAGGCATCAGACCGGACGCACGATCCAATGGGGTGAGTCCGCAGGTCCATCGGCATATCATCAGCGCCCAATGGACGAGCGACGGCATCATACAGGGTCTTGATGTGACCGGAGGCACAGGACTCACCTACAACGTAGGTGCCGGCACGGCGCTCATCCAGCCTGACGGCCAGCGGGGAGAGGCAGTGCTCGCGTATTGGCCTGGGGGCCAGACGCCGGCCGTCGCCGCGGGAAACGCTGGACTTTCGCGTTATGACGTCATCTGGATGCGCGCCCACGACTTGGACAAGGGCGACGCCGACAACCAGGTCGTGCTCGGCATCACGCAGGGCACTCCCGCCGCCGACCCGGACATTCCGATAAACCAGGTGCCGAACGACGCGGTGCGGTTGGCGGCCATGCTCGTGCCAGCCGGCATGACCCAGACCAAATCCTGCAGCAGTGATGGCGCTGAACGCTACGCCATGCCATACGGCGCCTCGCGAGGCCGTCTCGCATGCAATGTGCGGAACTACGAAGGCCCGTCGAATTTCTCGGACGGTGGCAAGGACTATTTCGAACAGGACACTGATTTCTATCTGCCGACCGACAGGCTTATCGAACTGAGGTATCGTGCGACCGCCTGCGCCTGCCGCCACGACAATCCCAAGAAGCCGACCGAGGACGCCACACAGATGGCATGCTGGTACGTCGGCTTCCAGATCGACGGCAAGGACGTGGCTGGTGGCGGCGGCCAGTTCCAGGTGAGCCGAGCGTGGCAGCAGGTGCATCTCAACGCCTTGGTCGAATTGAAGGCCGGATGGCACACCGTCCGTACCCGCAACCACAGGGTCACGTGGGGCGAGAACGTGTATTTCATCTGCCATTCCGACTCCAAGGAGAACTACCCTGGCCGCACCCTCGAGGTGTGGGACCGCGGAGTGAACGTAGGTTAAAGGAAGGATCGATATGGCTTGGCGCGCGTACATCGTCGACACCATCAGCGGGCAGATCATGTGTCCGATCGATCTGCCGAATTTCAGCTGGTCAGTCAGCGTGGCCGACTCCAGTTTCTCGACCACGAAATCCAAGGGTGTGGGACAGGACGAGGTGAGCGGTCTCAAGGTGCCATGGACCGCGGTGCCGGCCAATTCGCCAGGCGAACGCTCACGGCTCCTCGCGCCAGACCGGCGCAGTATCGCGCTCTGCTGGACAAGTCCATTGGATTCCGAGGATGCGATAGGCACGCCGATACTCTGCGGACTGATAGCCCAAAGGAAGGACGGCCCGCTCGATACGGATTTCAGCCTGACAAGCCTTTACGGGCTTTTGGGAGACCGGTATCTGGTGCGTGAGGGGGTCTACGGAGCCGCCAATGGCAGCACCAGCACGGATGTCATCAACTTCAGCGATCTATCCCTGCGCGCCATCGCGGCCGAGGCGGGCTGGTTGTGCACCAACGCCAAGCCGGGCGGCGGACTGCCCATCGACTGGCACTACCGAGGAGAGCAAGGCTCGCACCAGCGCGAATACGATTCGTGGGATATCCAGAACCTGAAGTGCTCGGACGTGTGGGACAAGATCGCCAACGTGGAAAACGGGCCGGATCTGCAATTGCGGCCGAAACTGTCCGGCAATACGATTCGCTTCGACTTCCTCGCGGGCTCCGACGCGAATCCGGACATCGCGCAGGGCACCATACTCGAGCTTTCCAGCTCGCCTTATGGTGGCACTTTGGAAAACATCACAATAGACCATCTCGGAGCCGTGCACCGCGTCTACGCCTCCGGTTCGGGCACTGACAAGGCGCAATTATGCCACCTGTCCGAGGATCTGAGCCTCGTGAACGGCGACCATGAGCCGTTCCCGCTCCGCGAGATGGCCTACAGCGACACGGACGCGGCCGATGCAAATCTGCTGCGCCAGCATGCCGACGGTGTCCTTTCCGCGAATCACGCACCGCTCATGCAGATCAAGGGCGAATTGCACGCCAATGATCTGAGCGTGGACGGCACGCCATTGCATCCGCTCGGCAGCTTCTGGCCCGGCGAGACGATGCGGTTGGACATCCAAGGCTTCCCGAGTCTCGCGGACGGCGTGTACGAATGCCGTCTCATGCAGATGGGCGGCGACCAATCGGACGAGGTGAGCTTGATTTTCGACGCCATGGAGGATCCCATGGCCTGACTTTTGGAGGTGGCAATGTCCTCTCATGTGGAATTGAATCCGGATGACGATGTGCTCGGACTGACTTTGAGCATGAAGGCCATGCGGCTCGCCCTGGCCCAGAAGACCCACAAGATGGGCACCGTGCGCATCCCCACGCAGGGTGATACGGACGTCATCATTGGCGATGGCGCGCAGGATGGCGCGAATCGCATCGACCAGGATGGTAATCAGATGCCGATCGTGGACACCAGCGCGATCGACAAGGCCGCGCAGGACGCGCAGCAGTCCGCCGACAAGGCCATGGCGAAGGCCGACGAGGCGATCGCCAAGGGCGAGCAGATCCGCCAGGACGCGCAGGCGGGCATCGACGACGCGCGCAAGCAGGCGCAGGATGCCGCAGCCAAGGCCGACAAGGTCCGAAGCGATCTGACCCGGCAGGTCCAGGATGCGAAGTCCGAGATGGACTCCACCGTCAAGGCCGCCCAATCATCCGCCGACAAGGCGCAGTCGGCGGCCGATGCGGCCCAGAAGGCGGCTGACAAAGCCAATGCATCCACCGCCGATCTGGACAAGTCCATCCAGGCCGTCGATGCGAAGGCCATCGCAGCGAAACAGGCCGCGGCCGAAGCCCAGTCTAAGGCCGAGAACGTCGCATCGGATCTCGATTCCGCTAATGCGGTCATCGAACAGCACACTACCGAGCTCGGCGAACTGACGACGAAAGTCAGCAATGCGGTCAAGAAGTCCGACAGTGCCCTGAGTGTCTCCACGGAGGCCAAACAGACTGCTACCGAGGCATCGACTACGGCATCTTCCGCATACAAGGATTCGCAGACCGCTCTTACCCAGAGCACCACTGCGACCCAGACCGCCACCGCCGCAAAGACCACTGCCGAATCAGCAGGCAAAACCGCAAATGATTCGCTTAAGCAGTCTTCCGCAGCTGTGCAGACGGCCGATCAGATCAGGACGACTCTGAGGACCGAGTATCAGACCAAGGCGGATGCCGATAAGATTTATGCGACCCAGTCGAGTCTGAAGCAGACTTCGGATTCCATTACGGCTTCGGTCTCAAAGACATATGCCACAAAGGACGCGTTGTCTGCTCTCCAGAACGTTGCGGATAACGCCATCGAATCCTGGCAGGGAACCGGTGTCCCGACACTGACAAACAAGCCGGCTTCGGACTGGACCACCGACGCGAAGAGGAAGAAGCATTCCGGCGACCTTTACTACGACAAGGCCACCGGTAAGGCATACCGGTTCGGCTCCGACGACGGCAAGACCTACACGTGGGAGCTGAACCAGGATACTGATGTCACCAAGGCACTGGCGGATGCATCCAAGGCACAGACTTCCGCGAATAATGCCCAGGCATCCGCAACGGCAGCGAACACTGCAGCCGGAAAGGCCCAATCAACGGCAAATACCGCAGTCAGCAATGCGGCCACAGCGAAGGATGCAGCCGATGCCGCGCAATCCAGTGCGAACAAGGCTCAGGGTGATGTCGATAAGCTGAAGATCGATATTCCGGCGACCTATGCGACCAAGAGTTCTCTGACTCAGACCGCGGAATCAATCACGGCGAATGTCGAGTCCGTCAAGACAACCGCAAACAGCGCCGTGACAGCCGCATCCAAGGCCCAACAGACCGCCGATGGTATTTCCGCAAATCTGACAAAGAACTATCAGACAAAATCCCAGGCTGATACGATATATGCGACCAAGGCGAGTCTGAAGGCGACTTCCGATAGCATTTCCGCAGAAGTAACCAAAGCTCAGGGAACCGCCGATGGTGCCGTGACAGCCGCATCCAAGGCACAGCAGACCGCTGACGCCGTAACTCTGAATCTGTCGAAAAATTACCAGACTAAGGCACAGAACGATGCTCTGTATGCAACCCAGGCGAGTCTGAAGGCTACTTCGGATTCGCTTAGCGCGAATATTACGGCAAATGCGAAGACGGCTCAAAGCGCTGTTGACAAGGCTACGAGTCTCGAAGCGAATCTCAATGGGTTTAAGACCACTGTTGCTGAGACTTATACTACCAAGAATGATTTCAACAATCTTACGATTGGTGGACGGAACCTTCTTGTTAAATCGAATTTCATTAAGACTTATCTAGATACCGTAACTGGAAATCTTCAAAGTCCAGATGCTTCAGTTTCAGATTCCGAATGGAATGGCGATTCGTCATCTAAAAAACCAATCATAGTCGATCCGGATACAACATATGTTTTAAGTGCATATGATTCAATGACTGATACTGCAAATTACACTGGTCGTATCAGTCAGTTTGATTCCGAAGGTACTCTTATCAATTTTGTAGTTCCTTCAATATCAATCAGAGATAAAGGTCATATTACCTTTACGACTGATACAAATGCAGCTACCATCTTAGTTGGTATTTATGCCTTTCCAAAATATCGATGGAAGCTCGAAAAAGGCACTAAACCAACTGACTGGTCTCCAGCCCCAGAGGACCTTCAGCCCGCAGGAGATTACGCAACCAACAGTTCTCTTACCCAAACAGCGAATTCCATCAAGGCGCAGGTGTCGGAGGTCGCGAAGACCGCTTCCGGGGCGATGGGCAAGGCGTCCTCGGTGGAGCAGACGGCCAGCACATTGTCCTCGAAACTGTCGGAGACCGCGAAGACGTTGGATTCGACCGTGCAGACCGTCAACACGGTGAAATCCACGGCCGACTCGAACAAGGCCACGTTGACGCAGGTCGCGAAGACCGCCTCCGACGCGTCGAGTCGGGCGAGCAGCGTGGAACAGTCGTTGAACGGCTTCAAGACGACTGTAAGCCAGACCTATGGCCGTGGTTCGAACCTCTGGGTCAATCCGACGTTCGATGCCGACAAGCCCCAGATCACATCTCGGGTGAATAATGTCACTGCGCCGAATGGGAGCGGAGTGAATCTACTCGCCAGCCGTGATCATCAAAATAATGCCACTAGTTTTCCTGTAGTTCCGGGTCATACCTATGTGATAACCGCTCATATCAAGCGATTAAAGGGAGACAAACCACTGAATGCTGGCATCTGGTACACTGCACAGACCGGCGGAAATTCCTTTGATACATATCGGGGAGCTGAATCGACGTCAGACCTTAGCGACGGATGGATTGCTGCGACATGGCGTTTCTCCTGTCCGAATGGGAAATCCAGAGGATGTGTGTTCTTCCAGATCGATCAGTCGGCAAGTAATGGTTCGACGCAGTGGTATGTGTCTAACGTCGTATGCGTCGATGTCACCGGCCTTCAACCAGCAGGCGATTACGCTACTAAATCCTATGTCAATCAGAATGCCAAAACCATCGCACTCGGTGTTGTCGAGAACTATAAAGGTTCCGATGGTTCCGGTCTGGCCACGAAATCCGATATCACCGCGAGCAATAAGAGCATCACGAGCACCGTCGCGAGCACTTACGCCACCAAGAGCGGCGTCACGCAGGAGATCTCGTCGAAGATCACCCAGAACAACAACAGTCTGGACGTGAAGTTCGCAACCAAGACCGAGACCAAGACCGCGCAGGCCACGGCGAACACAGCCAAGTCCGACGCTTCCGACGCCAAGTCGCGCGTCGGCACGCTGGAGGACTGCATCAGTCTCACTTCCGCAGGCGTTCGCGCCGGCCACCAGAAAAACGGCGTGTTCAACGGCGTGAGCGCTTTGGTGAACACTGACGGCAGTTTCGACCTGCTGGACAAGGACGGCAAGCTGCTCACACGCATCGACCGGCACAGTTTGCAGGTGGCTGGTGATAATGGCGTCGGGTCCGGGCATTTGATCCTGTCACAGGACGGTCTTGACATCACCGTGCAGCCTACTGCGAACAAGACGGTCACCTATCATATCCAGCTCGGCGCGGGCGGCATCAGCATCACCGCGCCAGACGGGGCGCATGTCGAATGCTCGGCCCGGACCGGTCTGGATCTGGAGACGGTGAAATACGGCAAACTGTCCATCGGCTCCGGCGGCTTGCAGTTCACGAACGACCAGGGCTGGGGCTTGGCGCTCTCCGCCGCGGGCTGGAGTCTGAAATGGGCGGGGAACCACACGCTCGCCACGGGCCCGACCGCTGGCGCATTGTACATCGACGGCCGCGAAATCGTGACCAAATAACACAAGGAGGAAAAATGACCGATGAAACCACCGCTACCAATACCGCCGCTGCCGACGTGCAGGACGGCATCCTCGACCTGCGCCCACCCAAGAGTGGCATCGTCTACCAGCTTTTGCGCTTGGGCCTGACATTCGACCACAAGGACGCTGACGGCGAGACATGGACTGACTATCAGCGTGGCGTCACCGCGACCTTCACGGACCGGCAGGCCACCGAGGCCACCATCGCGGACATGGACACCAAGGACGGCGAGACCATTACCGCCACCCAGCTCGCACAAGTCACCGAAATCAAGACATGGCGCAGTGACGGAGCCGAGGACTGATGCCACCGCTCGACCTCTTCTCAAGCCAGGAATTCTGGACGGCGGTGATCGTCGCACTGGTCGGCGGCGGAGGAGTCGGAGCCATCATCGGCGCCATCTCTAGCCGTCGCAAGGACACTGCGCAGATAGCCGCCCAAGCCTGCGACATTCTGACCGATTCAGTCATCAAGCCTTTGCGCGAGCAGGTCGAATCGCAGGAGGAGCAGATACAGCATCTGGAATCGCAGCAGCGGAAGTATTTCACGCTCACGGCCTACACCCGCGACCTTTTCCATTGGCTTGGCTTGTTCTGCGAGATCATCGAGCCGGAATTTCTCAAACGTCATCCGAAGCCGCATCTGCCCGACGAGCTGCGCGCCGACGTGGCGCCCGAAACATTGGAGGCCTGAGTGACGCATGCCCTGATTTCGCTGTGCACGCTCATTGTCCTACTGGCGGTCATCTCACGACAATAACCATTTCAAGGCCATCTCTTCGGAGGTGGCCTCCCTTATTAAGGAGGCAAAATATGGCGGAACACGCCACTAAAAACACCACCACCAATCTGCCCGGTCTGACAGCCGAGCGCGTCAAGGCCGGAGTGACTATTATCGTCACCCTCTACGCCTTGGCCAACGCGGGCCTGTCCTTGGCCGGCATCAATCCGCTGCCTTTCACCAACGAGCAGGTCAGCGCTTCAATCTTCGGTGTCATCGGCATCGCCGGAACCATTTACGGCTGGTGGAAGAACCAGAACATCACCAGCGCGAGCCTTGCTGGCCAGCAGCTCGTGGATGCATTGAAGAAAGAGGGCGTGGTCAATGGCATCAGCGCCGCGAAGAGCGTGGCCTTGAGCGCCGCCAGCGCCGTGGCGAAGACCACTGCTGGCATCAGCGCAGATACCGCCGACACCACGGGTGAGACCGTCTCGGATTCCGCCGACCTCAATCCGGGCGGTAACCTCTGATGACCGGCGCAAGCTTCGCGAAATGGCGCGGCAGCCCGAATCACTACCAGGGGCGCAATGGCCTGCATGTCGACCACATCACCCTGCATATCATGGTCGGCCGCCTTACGGGCACGGACTCGTGCTTCATGAGCTCCGACTTCCGCGCCGCCTCGCACTACGGCATCGGTGGTGACGGCAGCGTCTACCAGTGGGTCGGCGAGGCTAACGGCTCGTGGGCCGACGCCAACTGGCGTTCCGACTGCTCGGGCATCACCATCGAGCATGAGGGCGGAATGGCCGGCGTTCCCGTCACCGACGCCGAGGTCGAGGCGTCGGCCAAGCTGTGCGCCGACATCGCACGCCGATACGGTTGGAAGACCCTCTGGCATGACGCCTCGGGCAATCGCGCCGGGAACATCGTCCTGCATCGAGAGGTGCCAGGCACCGACCACTTCTGCTGCCCCGACAAGTGCGTCAACGGCCTGCCGGTGGACAGAATCATCAAACGCGCTAACGAACTACTTGGAGGAGACGATATGAGCGCAGAAGACGTGTGGAATTTTCGACAGAATGGTGTCCTGATGCGTGACCGCCTGCAGGGCACGGACGCGGCGGCGAACGCCACGAAGAAGGAGCTGTTCAGGCTTTCGCAGTGGGACAGGAACACGCACGCCTCGGCCTTGGGCAATCTCGTCGTGGAACAGCCGGTGCAGGGCGGCGCAAAATTGGGCGACCGTGTGGCCGGCATCGATGCGAAGACCAGTCAATTGGTCACGCAGGTGGCGGCTTTGACCGAGGCGGTCAAGACCCTCGCCGAGAGCAAGGGCGCCGACCCCGACCAGATCGCCGCCGCGGTCGAGAAGGCCGTCAAGGCCAAGCTCGACAAGCTCAGGATCACCGTCACCGACGGCCAGTGATTAATTTTCGGTTGTGAAATCTGACCTCGCACTCTTGCGGTTTTCCGCGAAAACGACGTTTCACGATTCGTTCGACGGTTTTTGCAGTTAAATGTTACACATGCCCCTCTCTCAGCTGATGCTGGGGGAGGGGCGTTTTCGTGTTTCCGGCGGTGTATCATACGGAGAAAGCAGAAAAATAGAGTCTACTTTGAGTGACACTCAGGTGGTGGAAACACGAAACTCCAAGCGTGGCAGCGCATGCAGAAACCTCACCGCTATAAACCATGATAATATGCGCCACACTATACCGGTATGACGCCGAATCGTTGGAATACTGCGGAAACGTAGACGGCAGTAAGGCTTGTATGGTGTCGTGCGCGCGTGACGCTGATACGAGTTTTCCCGCCGAAAACGGCGTTTTACGCCCGCTTAGAGTGTGATTTAGAGTGGACTCCCTGACACGGGAGGACAGTCATGGCGGGCAAGACGAAAAACAGAAGGACCGGGGGATCCGGAAGCGTATTCCAGGACTCCAAAAGACGATGGCACTTCCGCAAGGACATGGGAACCGACCCGGCGACCGGACGCAGACGCCCGCCGATCGAAGCCACCGGCATGGTGAAAAGCGAGGCGCGCGCCCGTTTCCAGGCGAAGATAGCGGAATGGGAACGGGACGGAAGACTGCCCACCAAGGACGGCCCGAAAACCGCGGACTACTTCGAACGGTGGATGGAGGAGCACAGGACCGCCGTCAACCCCACCACTTGGCGCAACGAATCCAGCTGGATGCGCACCATGAACGCGATCATCGGGAACATCCGCCTCAACCGGCTCACCGCCGACGACATCAACGGCATGTGCAGGAGACTGCGCCGCACACGCAAAAGCAAGACCGTCAACACCTATCTCGCAGTCCTTGGCGCCATGCTCCGAACCGCGAAACGGGACGGACTCATCGCCGACGACCCGATGGAAAACGTCGGACGAATGCCGGAGGACCGGTACGAACGCCCCATCCTCGACGTCGCCGACCCAGCGAAGGTCATCGAGGCCGCGCTCGCCGAGCCCGATCCGGCGGTCGCAGTGTTCGACAGTCCGGACGAGCGTGAGAAGTGGGCACTCATGTTCGAACTTGCCTTCACCACGGGCATGCGGCCGGGGGAGAGGTATGGCCTGATGCCCTACCAGCTGGAACTGCATCATGGGATTCCCGTCATCAACGTGTGCCAGCAGGCCAAGCCGATACCAGCTGGCGCTACGATTCCGGATTGGATGGAAGCCGAGCATCTGGATGGGGCGATCTGGCTGACCAAACCGAAGACCGCCAAAGGCGTGCGGACGGTTCCCATTCCGCAGGGGCTTTGGGACCGGCTTTGGGCGCATATCGTCAAATGGGGCGTGCCGTCCCATGGATTGGTGTTCACCAATCTTTACGGCCGTCCGATCAGGCGGGACAACGAGGAGAAGCGTTGGCGCCGCGCCCTGAAGATGGCGGGACTGCCGTACGTCGACATCTACAGCGCGCGGCACTGGCTCGCCACCGAACTCGCGGCTGCCGGCGCGAGCGACGAGGAGCGCACCGCCATCATGGGCCACACCGACATCCACACCACTAGCGTGTACACGCATTGGAGGGAACGGCGGCTCGCCAAGACGCTCGACGCCGCCCTGCCAGACCTCCGCGACGGCCAGTGACGGACGTCGACGGCTTTTCCGCAACACGAAAGAGTATTGACACACCCCGCGCTCGCCGGTAGATTGAGATACGAAACAAGGAGGTGCCGTGGACGATGAGCATGAAGACGATGATGAGAATGATGACGATTCCAGGACTGAGCGGGACGCATCAGCTGGAGAACCGTCGCATGGAGTCGATGAGGAACGCGCAGGCGAACCTGTCACGGCAGACGAGAAGCCGTCTCGTGACGTCGGCGATCAGCCGGATGAAGGTGGAGAAAGACAAGGCGAGATAACGCAGCCGAACGACGAGGAGCTGGTCCGCGCCATATCCATGCTGGTGCAATCCGGAATCTCGGAATCCTACTCGGGCATGCTCCCGCGGCCAAGCGATTTCAACAAGTATCCGGCTGACATCCAGGAACGTATGTGCAGATGGAACGACGCCTTCACGGTCGACGAATCGAACCGGCAGAACCAGCTCGTCAAGGCGGAGATAGATCAGAGCCGCAAAGGCATGTGGGTCAGCGCAGGTTTATTCGCGGTCGCATTGCTGATGAGCTTCATATCGTTCTTGGTCACATCGAGTTCATGGTCGTTTGGTTTCCTGGCGGTTCCGGTGGCGACTATAATCGCCAACCTGTTCGAGCCGATCGCGTCAAGAAGTAGCCGCGACAAGGAAAAACGCACCGAACGCGAACCGGGGAAAGAAGACCGACAAAACGCGTGACGTTCACTTCATGAATGAGACAGAAGACCCCGGCGCTCGCGGTATGCGGGCGCCAGGGTCTAGATTTATTTGGGGTATGTAAAATTACTGGTTGAAGGTTGTTAAATTGCTGGTTGGAGGTCGGGAAGAGCATTGGATATCTTCAACCTTGGATTTAACAAACAAATCTATTAGAGATTCAACCCGATATTTAACAAATGTGTTCTCTATTTCGAAGCGGTCGAAAATCGGTGACGCCAATCCTATCGAACCCCTTTTTGCTCGAGTATTCTCGATTCCTCTCAGGGCATTCCTTCACGAATCTGGCGACGCCTTTCGCCATCCGCGATATCAACCCTTCAAGGCTGACGACGCAGTCGTAGGAGCAATTCTCGAGCTGCTCTATCCCGTTCGCCGTATGCCCGAATTGCGCAACGAGCTTGTCTGCTCCGAACCCTGCGGACACGCCGATGACCCGATAAGGGCTGTAAGCAGAGCCTTTGCCGTCGATAGAGGAAGAACCTGCATGAACGACCGCGCAGCGAAGCTGGTAGAGATCCGAGGCCGTGAAGATGCCGTTCGATAGAATCTCGTCGAACCCGCGCTCGACATCTGCCTCAGATTTCAAATCATTCCTCTCGTCGTCCATTCTCTTGCCGTCGTTTTCTAGATGCAAGTACTCCGCCGCCCATGTCCGGTAATCCGTGCCGTCTATGCGGGAGCAGACGTCGGGAACCGTCACTACGAGCGTTAAGGCGGCAAGTACCAGCCCGTCGTCGTAAGCCATCTCGCATTCTCTCATGAGGTTCACCGGAGTTCTCGGGACGACGGTCGGCAGACCGAAGGCGTTCTCTCGGCTTTGGAGCCCAGGAGAAGGTTTCGGGCACCAGCAGTCGATCGCGTCGGCTTCCTCGCTCATTCGAGCACCTCCCCAGTGTCGGCGTCGTCCCACATGGCGGCCTTCTTGCGGGCGAGCACCTTGTCGCGGGTGGGCTCGAGCGCACACTCGAATCGGCGCAGCACCGCAAAGGGAAGGATGAGCTTGTTGTAATCGGCGGGGCGGATGACGTCGCGGACGTAGTCGGCTATGGACCAGATGTCGTTGACGTAGTCGAAGGCCTTCTTCTCGGCAGCCATGGCGGACCTTTCGGTTGGTTGTCTTTCCAACCCACTTATTTTACATACCCTTTATTTGGCTATGTTGTGCGCGGTGTAGTATTCGAAAGCGGAGTCGAACGATTCGGTGAACATGCGTCGTAGAATCTCGATTGCGTCGACGTATGCGGTGCGGGAGGATACGCGAGATGTGCTCCAGAACAAGGCTCGGTACACGCATGCCTTCCGCGTCTCGAAGTTCTCTTTGTCTAGGGTGTATTCGTCTCCGAAATATTTCGAGAAAGCCACTTGATCGGAGTCGCTGGTGTTGAACGCGGCAAGCTTTGACGACAATTCGCAGACGGCCTGCAATCTGGAGAATGCATCTGTTGTGGAGAAGTATCCGGGAGCATGCAGCGCCAATCCAAAGACGAGTTTGAGCATGCGTTTGGACGATCTGATCTTCTGCACTGCGCCAGGCAGTTGAGAGATCGCGATGATTCCGGAGTTCAGATTGTTGATATGCGCAATCTGGGTTTCGGTGAGGTCCGGCATGTTCTCTACGAAGGAGATTACAGTTTTGTCACTGGCATTGAGCTGGATCTTGTCGAACCATGCGCCAAGGACGGAATAGTAGATTTTCTCCAGTTCCGCACGTTTGAAGCTCGAGCATCCCGTCCTCGCAAGGAACGCCTCGGCTGGAATCCGGTCGAAGTATGTGCTCATCGGATTGTCCGGAAGCGCGTTGATGATCTCCCCGGCTCGTAGCTTCTCCTGATTCTGCAGGACCTTGAAATAGTTGCGGATCTGTGCGGGGTCAGCGGCTTGCATTGTGTACACGGGAATGTTGTATGCGTTGAAGTTCATCTGGATGCTGCTTGGCAGGTCGGAGAATGCCAGGCGTTTCGCCCTGTGCATGCGAGCGAGCCCGTCGGGGTCGGAGTCTCCGACGATGCGGTCGATGATTTCCTTGGCCTGGTCCGATGTCTTTTTGCTGAGCTGGAACCAGTCATCGTAGCTGTCGAGCCATTGTCCGACGTTGCCGCCCTCCATAAAACGGAAGATGGTGGTGAGGCGTTGCTTGCCATCCACGAGTTCCTGTTTGGCATTGCGCTGGTTAGGCTGGTTGAGGTAGTTGATGACGATGTTGCCGATTGGGTAGTTCAGGATGATGCTGAGGATGAGCTGGTCCTTGTACTCGTTCGACCAGATGTATCCTCGCTGGTAGTCGGGTGACAGGTCGAGGCCGTTAGCCCTGACGTTTTTGATGGATGCGATGAGGGAGATGATCGGCATCGATGACGGGGTGATATTCAACTTTTGGAAGACCACGTGCCGTTTGCGGGAATTGTAAGGAGTTTCGTTCATATTTATGACTATAACACATTGCTTAGAATCTAAGCTATAAAAACTTTTAGATTCTAAGGATTGATAGCTGGAAACATTGAAAATACGGCGATAAGGACTACTGTGTGTAAGCACATGAAATATGTAGAATCTCTAACGTTCCGGCATTCGTAATATACGAGTGCCGGGGATTTCTTCACTGCACGCACACGCCGGAATCGTACAATAGCTGCCGGTAGTCGTTCAACACCTGTATGGTGACACCCAATTCCACGGCCATCATCCACGTGTTGCCCTCGTACACCGTCTCGGCCATGCCGTAATCCACCGGCGATATCAACGCCAGCGCGGTCTCCCTGCGGCAACGGCGCTCGCATTTGATTCCGGCTTGGCTGCCGCATCCTGGGTCGTGGTGTCTGGCGTGGATGAGCTCGTGGCACAACGTGCAGCGGCGTTGGCGTTGGTTGAGCCAGTCGGCCAGCAGGATGAGCCTGTGCCGGTCGTCGTACAGTCCGCATATGTCGCGTGGGAGGTCGCGCGATACGATTGACAGTCCCATGGATTCCGCGCTCCGATGAAGGTCCGCAACGGTCTTGTTATCCACATTCCTCTCTTCCGAAAGTATTGTTTTTCGAGAAGTACTTTTTTGCTGTTTGTCAAGTTCCGCTTGACAGTTGGAGTGTCGTATGTGATATTTGAATCAGCTCATCTACATGTTGTAGAAGGAGTCTTCGGAGTCGTCCTTAACGGGCGGCTCTAGTTTTTTATTGGATTTTTGTGCTGAATCTGGAGTTATATTCCTTTTCCAGCTTGTCTATGCTCCATTGGCGGTTTACGTAGTACGCGGTTATGAGTACCCAGTAATCCCTTCGTTCTCCTAGAACAACGAGATATTGTTGGTTTGGAAGATATATCTTCACTCGATCCTTGTTCTTGTCGTTTTTTCTCCATACCCAAGGCCGCGTGCATTGGGCGTATTCGCATATTTCGCAGAACGGATGATGCTCCACTACCGGTCTGGGCCAGCTGATGCGTTCGCTGCGTTCGGCATCCGGAAGCCGTGAGCCGGAGTTGTCCTGATTGCATGTGGTCAGATGCATGAAGGCTTCCGGATAGATTCCGTCGTAGGGCATTCTTTTGTAGTGTACGGGTTTCCCGTCGTATTGGAAGGACTCTCTGAACTCGTTCTGGAATACATGGAACAGTCGTTGCTCATACTGCTCCCATGTCTCTCCGTGCTCTTGATTCCAAGGAATCAATCCGGGCAGCCAATGCGGATTCATCTCGCCCTCCATACGAAATAGTTGAACTTGGTCTCCTTCAGCAGTGTGCTCCGGTCTAGTTTGTATCCCGACCGTTGAATGATTCGTTCGATGATTCGGCGCTTCGCCATGCTCTGATGCTGTTCCGGCAGTTTTCGCTGCGAACGGCATACTGCGCCGATGAGTATGTCGGTGAGCTGCATGATCTGTACTTCGTCGGAACGTATCGGCTGGATTTTCTGGATGATTCTGTGATCGTAATCGTACATGTTGTTCGAACAGACATCCCATAATTGGCTGACTCGAAAACTCGAGTGTGTGTCTTTGATGTCGACGAACACGTTATAGCTTTGCTTTGGATCGAAGATGACCTTGAGCATCTCGAAGTACATTTTGTAATACCAGGTGTTGTGGTCCTGATTGTATTTCTCGTGGTCAAGTAGATTCTTGTCCGGGATGAGGAGCGCGCGGAACGATATGTCATCGTCATCGAAGAAGTAGTCCACGAGATCCAGATAGAGCGGCAGCATACGGTCTCGTGCCTTTGCCCATTTCACCTCATTCGTGGCGCATATGCCATGTTTCTGCTTGATTTCTTTGATTCTGACGCATATCTCTTTGCGTTTTTCTTTTGGCACGATGACGGCTCCCAGAGCCATGCTGTTCGAATCATCATGCTCAAGGTGACATGTCTCATCGCAATACAGGTTGTATTCGGTCATTCGTGTTCCTTTCAATCCATCAATCGTCCGGCGTCTCGGCTTCGAGGCGTGCGTTCGGATCCCTGTTGGCGGCCACGTCATAGTCTTCGGGGTGCGCGGCGATACGGTCGATGAGATCATCGGTGATCTGAGACTCGCGCTCGCGGGCCTCGTAGGCTCGTGCGGCATCGCTGCCCAGGGCGCGGGTGAATAGCTCTTTCAGCGTCATCCCGCATACATTGGCAATGCGCTCGCAGTCCGAAATTGTTAGTGGTGCGTCAAAACGAGCTCGAACAAACCAATAATTGCGGCTGAACCCGCATTCCGCTGCGAATTCAGTTGCAGTTATGCCGCTCTTGACTTGTAGTGATTTGCAATACTGCATGATGCTCCGCGCACCAGCGGTCACATCGTTATTGGCTCTTGTTCCCATAGTCCAAAGATACCCAATTGTGTACTTTCTGTAAAGTATTCAAATGAATACCCATCTGGTAGTATTCATTTGAATACAGTTTGTAACTGTCAGCAAAGAGCAGCAAGAAAGGAGGCCTGGTGACAAGCGAAGCGGAACTTATGAGAGACAACCTTCGCGGAGAGATGGCTCGCAGGCACAAAACACAAGAAGATATCGCGAAAGCGATTGGATGTGGGCGGCCGCTTGTGAACCGAAAACTCAATGGAGAAAAAGACTTCACGCTGGGCGATATGGAAAACATCGCTGCAATGCTCGACATGACTTTTCTGCAGCTGCTAACGCTGCTCCTCCAGCCAATCGACAACATCAAGCAGATCAGACCATGAGCGTCAGGCGCTCGCCGACGCATGAATCGAAAGGAGAATCCGAAATGAGCATCAACATTCCGGCCGAGACGCCGGATGAATCCACGAACCCGATTTCCGTTGAGGAGTTCGAACGCCTGCGCCCGGCGATGCTGGGCGCGATAAGGAAAGCCGTCCGCGAGGAATTGGAACTCTCTCTCGCGGACGGCCGAACGTCAGCTGATGTTCAGCGCACGTTTGATCTTCAACTGGTCGTTCCGGATGTACCGCTGGTATTCGGCGATGCCCTGCACGGCATCGGCCAGCGACACGATGGCCTGTTGAATGTTTCCGGATTGTGCGTAGGCCTTCGCGTCATTAGCGGAATTCACTGGATCGCGTTGCATATTATCACCTCCCTTCTTTACGTGGGTCTGATCATTCTCCCACTCGGTAGGAAGGCCCTCAAACGAAACACGTAGGAAAAGCAACCGGCACTCGCCGACGCATGAATCGAAAGGAGCAACCGAAATGAGGAAGATGAAGAGATCCGACGTTCGCGAATGGGTTCCGGGCGAACCGATTGAACGGGTCGACTTCGGCGACGGCTGCACGGGGATGAACAAGAGCATTCCGAAAGAGCCGGGAAACGCGGGCGATTTCAAGCGTCTCATCTGGAAATGCCGCGCCATCGAAGCCGACGGAGGCCCATGCCTTGATGTGCTTCCATCCGAATATTGGATTGACGACGTGAAGCAGGACGGCTACTTCGATGTGGTCACCGACGAATCAAGCTACGGCCCATGCAGCTTCAGTGATGCGTGGATTTATCTCGCTGGCGTTGATGCGGGATGGAATCTCGCCCGCAGGAAGCGTCATTCCGGTTTGTATGCGACCTTGCGCACCTTGCGCAACGGCATATTCGGTTCGTCGGCCCACCGCCACAGGAACTCGACCGGACCGGGGCCGTTGATGACGTATTCGATGGTCTCGGATGGCACGAAGTCGTCGGGCAGCTGCGTCTTCAGACGGAACTCCGCCGTCATGCCCGCCGGTGGTGCGGCCGACTCCACATGCACGTCACGTGATCCCTCGATGCGGACGCGACGGATCGACCCGCGAACCCACTCCGCGTCGGAGAACGGTGGCCTGTCATGATCGGCGCGCTGCATGGCGGTCTGCTCCTCCAAAATGGTCGCCTGTCTCTGCAGACTGTCCAGCTGCTCACGCAGGAGCCTGATGTCATCCTTGCGCTCCTTGTTCTGCTCCTTCGAGCTTCTGTGCTCGAGAACCCAGCCAACGATCGTCACGACGAGCGTGAAAACGAATGCGGCGAGTTCGACGCCGTGCTGTGAAAACCAGTCAGTTATGAAAACGATTCTAAGGAGAATCCAATGAACAACGAAATCCGAAAATTCGATTTCAGGGGTGCCTCGTTGCGCACCTTGACCGATGAGGCGGGGGAGCCTTGGTTCGTACTCAAGGATTGCATGAGCATCCTTGACCTCGGTAATCCAACCGAGACTGTCAAAATGTTTGATGATGACGAGTTCAGTACTACTGAAGTCATCGATTCGATTGGCCGTCGGCAGCAGGCGTACATCATCAGTGAGCCTGGCCTGTATCGTCTGGTCATGCGCTCGCGGAAGCCGGAGGCGAAGGAGTTCCAACGTTGGGTGACGCATAAGGTGCTGCCCCAGATCCGCAAAACCGGCGGCTACATCCCGACGTCCGAGTCGGATTCGGATGAGGACATCATGGCCAGGGCCGTGCTCGTCGCGCAGAAGACCATCAAACAAAAGAACCAGCAGATCATCGAACAGCAGTCGCGCATCGACGAACTCCAGCCCAAGGCGTCCGCGTGGGACAACTTCGTCGATATCGACGACGCGTTTTCCGTTCGTGATTCCGCGAAACTGCTCAGCAACCTGGGTAGGACTGTCGGGCAGACGGAACTGTTCGAATGGCTTGACCGGCATGACTGGATTTTCCGTGAGAACAAGCATTGGTCCGCGCGTCAGAGCCGTATCAATGCCGGGCATCTGATGATGGTTCCGTCGAAGTCGCATGGGACGCACAAGGACGGGACTCCGTTCGCGTTCCCGCCGACGGTGAAGGTCACGAGGAAGGGCCTTGCCCTGATCGCCCGCCGGTTCGGCGAGGAAACGCTCCAGCTCGAATATCCGAAGGCGGGTGCGTGATGCCGGTCGACAACTCTCTTATTCCGTGCCGTATCGACAAACCGAATCCGTTCGAGGCGCTGTTCGCGCTGATCTACATGGGTGTCGGAGCGTTCTGCCTGATTGCCGGCCTCCGACGGATGGAACGTTGGGAGATCCTTTTCGGATTCGCGATGCTGATGATCGCCTCGCAGGCATCCAACAGGTTTCTCGCACGCAAGCGGCTCTACGAGGACTTCTTGGTGTTCTGCAAGCCGCCGGAAGTCACCCGGGAAGCTGAAGGAAAGATGCCCCGGACGCGACAAGCTGACGGGCGCCCTCGGAAAGAAGCGCTGAAATGAACGGTTTCGCTATCTTGCTCTTCAGGTTCTCCCATACAGTGGGCTTCCCGGTCTGTGATTCCGCCATGTACAGCACTCCGAACAGGGCCTGCAGGGAGACCTTCAGGTCGAACTCTTTCCCGGTCGCGTATTCGTCGAGGTTCCTTCTCGCTTCGGAGATGAGGTCCAGTACGTACACTCGCAGCGATGTCGGCAGACTGTCATCCTCTCGGACCGCCTTCAACGCCTCGTCCAGGAACTCGGAGATTGTCTTGCGTTCCTCTTCGGCGATGGAGATCGGTAGCGATGGCGACTTGTCGGCGATGATCTCCAATGCCTGCGCCTCGGCCGCATCCAGAGGGATATCCCGTTGCTGGGAAGTCGAGAAACCGGCCCAGTATCCGGTTCCCGAAGAATTTGTGTATGACTCCCACAGTTTCTGCCATATCTGCGGCATGACGCTTTTCGTTGTGCCCAACCGTCTGACATTCATCTTGATCAGATTGTCCAAGCATGTTTCGGCGTCATGCATCCTGCTGAACGATGTGGATATCCCATCGTCGAATCCATCGTCCCTTTCCTCGATCTTGAAGAACTGCAGCATGTACTCGGCTGGGTTCATTGATTCTTCTCCTAACTGTTCGGCCCGCACGTCGCATATGCGGGATGGCACCGATTTTAGGAGGGGGCCGGGCGGTTCTCCTAACGCCGCCCGGCATCACACACGCAAAGGAGACGCGTGATGGTTTTGCAGAACGAGCTCAAGGATGCGAGCCGTATCCCGTTGAAGGACAGGCTCGCATGGACCATCCCGCAGGCCGCGAGCCTGTACGGGATCGACTACGACGGCCTCCGACAGGCTGTCAACCAGGGCGACATAGACACGTTTCGTCCGCCAAGTAAACGAGGAACGCCTTCCCGCCGTCACATCAGACGCGAGGAAATGGACCGATACGTCAAATCGTTGGAGGAGTAAACATGAACGACATGGTTGACATCAACACGCTGCGCGACGAAATCTGCGACAGGTGTGCCCGCAGGAGGCTCGCGCTGCTGTGCGCGTGCTCGCTGATCGTGGGCGTCGGATTGACGTTGGCTTTGACGTGGAGGCCGGACTGGAGCGATTGGCTGAAGCTGGCCGTGATCGTGCTGCTTCCACTGTCGGGCGGCGTCGCTGGTGGCATGCTGTCCGGCGACCTGTGAAAGCCTCCGCCCCGCGAGGGCGGCGACAAGGCCAAGTCGTCAACATCGAAAAATCAAGCATGGCCATGCGCGTGGATCCTTCTTCTGCCTAACTCACATCACGTGTATGGCCGCCCGCCGTGAATGGCCTGCCGTCCGCGTTCAGGTCGCGGAACGGCCGCGTGGTTCGATTCCACGCCACGGCACGAAAACACAGCAGGAATCCGAAAGGAAGTGGACGATGGCCAATTACAGCTACGAGACGTTGCAGCGGATGAGCGCCCACCCATGGGAGGGACTCAAGCCCGGCCAACGCAAGGCCGTACGCAACTTTAACAGGAAGGAGGGAGCGTCCGAACCGGACATGCTCGAGGCGGAACGCATCCTTGAGGAGCATCCGAACCTGAGCATGGACGAGGCTCTGAACACGAGCACGAACCCCTCGTACCGCAAGGCCAAGGCTGACACCGACAGGCGCATCGCGGAGACCCACGTCACTGCCAAGACGTCCAAGCCGGCCAAGACGGAAAAGCCGAAGAAGGGCGTGGCGGAACTGGTCGGCGAGGCGTTGAACGCGAAGCCCGCGGACGCGTCGACCGGTCCCGACTGGCAGTGGATCGACAGCCTGCCCGACGACTGCGCGCCGGTTACCGAGCAGGGCGTCTACGCGTCGCTCGCCGCGGCGATGCGCGCCAATCCCGGCATGTGGACCAAGATGCGCGGCTTCGTCCGCTGTGACCTCAAGCGTGCGCGCAGCTGTGCTCGCGCGCTGGCGAACCGCGTGAACTCCGGAGGCATTACGTCGATGCGTCCGAAGGGCTCCTTCGAGGGTGCGTTCCGTACTCTGGAGGACGGTTCCGCGGTCTGCTTTGCACGCTACGTGGGAGAGGGGGAGTGATGGCAGGGGAGACCGTCATTACGATCGTCGGCAATCTGACCGCCGACCCGGAGGTCCGCACGACGTCCGCGGGCGCGCAGGTCGCGTCGTTCACGATCGCCAGCACGCCGCGCTCCTGGAACCGCGGCACGAACCAGTTCGAGGACGGTCAGGCCTTGTTCATGCGCTGCAGCGCGTGGCGCGATCTGGCCGAGCATTGCGCCCGCTCCCTCGTCAAGGGCATGCGCGTGCTCGCCCAGGGCAGGCTTACGCAACGCTCCTACGAGGCGAAGGACGGCACGCAGCGCACGGTCGTGGAATTGCAGGTGGATGAGATCGGCCCAAGCCTGCGGTATGCGACGGCGCAGGTGGCCAAGTCGCAGCGGGGTACGGCTGGAGCGTATGGGAATCCGTCTTCCGCCCCGGCTGGCTATACGGGCGGGGCCGCCGCTGCTGGCGCTTCGTTGCCGCCTTCCGACCCGTGGGGTTCGGCTTCGGGCTCGTCGTCTTCTTTCGGTGATTTCGGCAAGCCGGAATCCGAACCGGATTTCTAAGGAGAAATCATGAGCATGAAAGCATTGGAGTGGGCCATGTACGACGTGCCCGCCGAAATGGTCAAAGGAGCTTTGCTGCGCATCCTGCTCCTGCTTGCCGACCACGCTGACACGCAGGGCAAGGGAGCGTTCCCGAGCCAGAAGCGCATCGTGGCCCTGACCGGATACAGCCGTCGCACCATCCAGAACGGCCTGCACGATCTGGAGACGGCCGGACTGATTCGCAGGGGAGACCAGCGGATCACCGAGCATCTCGGCAAATACCGTCCGATCGTCTGGGACCTCACGATGAAGGATTTCAGGGGTGCAAAAACTACGCCTCTGGAACAGCAGTCGCAAGAGGCGCAGACCACTGCGCCCCTAAACAAGTTGGAGGGGCGCAATCAGGGGCGCAAAAAAACGTCGCTAGGGGCGCAATCAGGGGCGCAATATGACTGCGCACAGAACCTATATAAGGAAGAACCATATATAGAACCTAGAGAGAGTAACGCGCGCGCGAGAAAACAAATCCCAATACCAGCCGACTGGAAACCCACCGAGGAACACCGGGCGCTCGCCGACAGGCTCGGCATCGACTGCGACATCGAAGCCGACAAATTCCGTGACAGGGCCCTCGACTCGGGAGACCGCTCGGCCGACTGGAACGCGAAATTCCGCATCTGGCTCATGCGCGGCCACGAACTCGGATACACCACCGTCAAAAACCAGCAATCAGCGAGGAAGTACACGTGGGCGAGCGACGAGGTGAAACGCGTCATCGGCACCGACCTCGAAGGCACCGACGACTACATGGAGCTCGCATGCAAGATCGCCAACCTGCTCAACCAGGGCTTGGACCCGGACATGCTGCGCCGTCAGCTCGCAAACGTGCCCGGCGACACGTGGGGCGAACAATTGTTCGAACAGGAGGCGGCGGCATGAACGCGCGGCCGGAGGCGAGCTACAGGCAGGTCGGATTCCTGCACGTGATCAGCGTCGAGGGCGTGGTCGTGACCACGAAGTCCGGCAGGTTCGGCTGGATCTGCTTCCCGCATCCGATCCGCAGCTGGGGGCTGAGCATTGAGTCGGTCAGCCGCAAAAGCGCCCTGCGGATCTACGAGACCGTGAATGCGATGGTCGAGGATCTGGAGGCCGGAAAGTGATCGTGTGGACGTTCGAACGGGTGAAGGGTCCGGTCGCGGCGCGCCAGGACTGGCATTGCATGCGCTGCGGGAAGAATACGCACGGCGCGTGCGACCACAGCACGCACCACCGGCAGTTGAGACGCCACGCGGATCCGGACGTGAGGGACTGCCCGGCGAACCTGATCCGCCTGTGCGGCTCTGGAACGACCGGATGCCACGGATGGGTCCACGCCCACCCGTACGAGGCGTGGAGGAACGGCTGGATGGTGCCCATGGGCATGGATCCGCTCTCCACGCCGGTCAGGGATTGGGACGGCCGCTGGCGACTACTGGACCCGGTCTCGCCGATCATGCACCCAGTGCCCGCGATGGACCTGCTGGCATGGCAGGCCGAGATCGAAAAACATATCGAAGCGAAGAAAGGAAACCTGAAATGACAAGATCCGAACATGCGTGCGAACAATCGAAGCCGGAGGCGCTCCTATGGGTCGACGTGGAGACCACTGGCGTCGACCGCGACCTGGACGAACTGCTGGAGGTCGGCATGCGCTGCACGAGCGTCAACGCTACCGAAACGTACGGGACGCTCACGCGTCTGGTGAAGCCGCAGGGCCTCACGTTCGACGATTTCACGCCCGTCAGCTTCAGCATGCACTGCGATTCCGGACTGCTGTACGCCCTGGTGGACTCCGACCCGTCCAGAACCAACCGCAAGGCCGTCGCTGATGCGATCCTCGAATTCCTGGACAGCCTCGCGCAACGCTTCACGCTGGTTCCGGCCGGAACGAACGTGGATTTCGACATGGACTTCCTGCGCAGACTGGATCCGGATATCGTGCGCCGCATGTCCTACCGGAAACTGGACGTGACCACGATGCGCCATCTGGCCGGCTGGTTCGGCGACGAAAACCCGTACGGCAGGACTTCCGGCCATCACCGCGTCCGATGGTGCATCGAACGCGACGTCAGCGACTACCGTGCCTTGTTCAAGGCCATCACTGGAAAGGTCATGCCATGATCAAAGAGGAAGTGTCCTACCGGTGCGTGTGCGACGGCTGCGGCTGCAAACAGTTCGACGATTTCCCGAGCGAGGACGACGCGTTGGCATGCGCGGTGGATGACGGATGGGATTGCATCGCGGGCTCGCATGGCGACTGGGAGACCTACTGCCCGGATTGCCATCCCATGTACGTGTGCCATCATTGCGGACTTAAATCCGACTGCATGGAACCCGGATGGCAGGAGCGTGACGGCCACGTGGACTGCCCCAACCACCTGCACGCCGACTGCCGCGAATGCCGCTGCCACGACATCGGCACCAGATACCGCCTCGAATATCAGGGATGGAGCCACGAACTCGACCTGTGCCCCGACCACAATCCGAAAAGGAGCCGCGAATGAGCCCGAAACCCTACGAAAGCCTCGACGTGACGGCCAAGGCCAGCACGAAAGGCAACTGCATCATCCTGACCGTCCGAGAAGGCCATTCCACAGGCCCGTACGCATACAGCCTCACCAGCTACAGGCTCACGCCCGACAAGGCCGAACGCCTCGCCGACATGCTCGACACCGCATTGGACGAAGCCGAAACCAAACGAGAAAGAAACCAACCATGACACTCCTCCACCCAGACGAAACCTCAACCCCACTCCTCGCGCCCGCCGACATACAGCTCGACCAGCTCGCCAAGGGCGTCCGGAGAAACCGAGGACGAACCATCGGCCGTAGTCTCCAAATGCTCGTACTTCGACGACGATTTCCGCCAATGCGAGGTCACGCTTGATGACACGCGGCGCGTCGTCTGCGTGGAAACCTCCAGAGGCGGCGTGAGCTGCGACTGGGCGCACACCGACGGAGCCGACAAGGGATGGGACGAATGATTGGCGAAAACAGCGCAAACAGCCACGAGACAGCCAGAAAAGAACCAACATGAACAACCATGCGGAATCGACGGGAAAGCCCGTCAGAAAAGCCACTGGGCGGCAAAACAAGGCATGTAAGCCATCAACACGGGGAACACCCGGCAGTCCGGAATCCACAGCGAAGCCGGAGCGAAACCAACAAAAGGAGGAAAGCACAATGGATGATTGGGGCGATTGGCATGAAGGCGACCTCGTGAGGGTGACGTTCAAGTTCGCATTAGGGACGGTAGCGGAAGGCAGGCTCGAAAGACGGCAAGACAGGCTTGTGTTGCCTTGGAGTGAGTGCGACTGGTGGAACGTCATCCTGCATGACGGCAGTGTGTGTCCGAATCTTAAAGTCGAGAAGATCGACGATCCGGATGAAGGCTGTGAGCGTATCACCGACATTGATGAGGTACGCGTAGGCGATGTGGCTGTGTTCGACGGCATCAAAGGGAAGGTTGCCAGCGTCGCTTCCGATAGCGAGAACGGCTACGGTAAATTGCAGGTTTATGTTCCAGGAGCCTGTTTTGCCCGTTGTGCGTGGATGCAAGACAGTGCTTTCCGCTACGCTCTTCGCAAACGCCCTGCATTGCCGACCAAGTCGGGGTTCTACTGCGACCGGCATGGTGACATGTGGATTGTCGGGCGCATGAAAGGCAAGGATGGCTTGCATGCAGCTCCATTGACCGAGACCGACAGATACCTTCCGGGCAAGATCGCCGTTCCGCTTGAGACAGACGGAATGAGTTCGTACGCCCCGTTCACGCGTGTGGAGTTCATGCCGGCAAAGGACGGCGAGTGATGGGCGAACTCGAAGCCAAGCTCGACCTGCTGTTGCGCACGAACGATCCGAACGAATGTTCGTTCGACGTGCCCTACCAGATGCTCCTCGGCCAGATCCGCGAAACATGCGAACGTGTCTGGGACGAATGCGCCGAAACCGCATCGCAGTCGGCGATCGACCTCGAAACCAAAAACCAATACCTCCAGGAGCTCCAAAACCAAAACCCATACCGGAAAGGAAACCAATGAAAGTGAAGAAAACCCTCATGGACATGATCGTCAAATGGCATCAGGCCGGATACAGCCTCGATGAGATCTCGCCACTGGTGCCTCAAATCCCCAAAGAGGAAATCAAAGCGATCATCCAACAACACCACGAATAACAAGAAACCCGACCTTCCGGCCGGGCTCCTGACACCACCAGAAGACTACCACGCCGGAGGGAATCGAACAAATGAACGAACAAAACAACGAATCCCAACCAACACCAAACCAGACACAACCAGCACAAACCAACCAAAACAAGCCAGCGCTCGCCGGCGTGTGCCTCGTCTGCGGCGGGGAGCGCAATCTGCGCAATACGCTGTGTGACAAGTGCGATGCCGTAATGAGAGGATGGCTCCGCGACTATCCGTCATGGATCCAAGCCCTGAGCGAGTTTCTGGACAGCACCGCACATTACGGTGGCCATCAGCCCGGCCGGACCAATTTGGCTTCGGCTCCGACGCCGGTCAGGTTGTCTGTGATTGACCATCTGCAGGAGATCGATGATCTGGCTGTCGCTCTTTGGCGGCGGTTGTATGCTCCGCCGGCTATGCCGTGGGCCGATAGCAGGATTCATCCGTCTGTGTTGAAATGCCTGAGTATCTGCGCGGATTGCAATCGTCTTTCACGATTGCCGGACATTGGTCTGATTTGGCGTGACTGGGAGCGGGTGGTGCGCAAGACGCTGGGCATCATCGACGTGCCGCCATCCAGGCACGGCATCGGCAGGTGCCTGAATCCTCTGTGCGGCGTGGAGCTGAGTGCGGAGGTCGGCGCGGTAAGCGTTGACTGTCCGGTGTGCGGCAACGCTTATCGCGTGGTCGATGTGCGATTGGGTTTCCTGCGGGAGTGCATCGAATCGGGCAGGGCGTTCACGGCGGGGGAGTGTGCTGAGCTGCTGCGTGAATGCGGGTTCCAGTGCAATGCGAATACGATTCGCTCGTGGCGTAAGCGTGGCAGGCTTCAGCCGGCCGGTGAGAACGATAAGGGACGGCCATTGTACAGGCTTTCGGACGTGCATCGGCAGGTGTTGCGGCGCGATTCGATTTGACAAAATCAAAAGTGCAACGCAGAATTGTCAGTGGATTAGAGGGTTCAAACCGAGGTGACTTGGTTTGAACCCTTTTTCATATCCGCCATGGATTCTCCTAACTCCCTGGGTTGCAGTCCCGTCCTGTCCGAACGGCATATCGGACACGCTCAGCCCACTCCCGTCAGAGTGGACATACCCCAATGTGGCAGGCAAGCCAATCCCGTGCTTCCGTGATGTGGTGATGCTCAAATCCGCCTGCCGGTATGCCTTAGTAGGAATCAGTGGTAGATCTTCCCGGCCGCGAGTCTTTATTGGATTCTCTTCCTTGTGGCCGCGTGTGGACGCTGGTTCAAATCCTGCCGGAGGCACCAATAACCTCTCAGCAAAGGAGCGACGATGGAAGAAGCACTCCAAGATATCGCACACCAGCTCACACGCATTGCCGACCAAGGAGAACAGGCGGGCATGCAAATCAGCAGGGGGGATGCCTTGGAAGCGTGGGGCCTGCGAATCTACGAGGAGGACTTCCTCTCAGCGCTCCAATGTCTCGGAATCGAAGTCACAGACTGATATCGAATCGATGACGAATGACATCACATAAGCCAAACGTTCGCAGACAAAACGGATCGCGACGGAATCAGCTCGTTTCCAGACACAAAGCAGCGGTCAAAAGCGGAAGAACCTGCGGAATCTGCGGAAAGCCAATCGACCTGCGACTCAAATATCCAGATCCTTGGAGCTTCGTCGTGGATGAGATCATCCCAATCGCAAGAGGTGGAAATCCATATTCCTGGACAAACACCGAACCGACACATCGATGGTGCAACACCGTCAAAGGCACGCATACACTCGAATGGGCACAACGTGAAGTGCGACGACTCATGGCCGGTCAGCTGGGGCAGCAATCAAAACCACCCACCGGCGTGCCGTTTCGGAAAATCGACATCTAGGGGCGGTATCCCCTCCCGGTCCGGAAAACACGTCCCCCGCCGCATAGGGCCGATATCTCCCCGGAAGCTTAAAACGTGACGGTTTGTAAAACGTGACGGGAGGTGAAGCGTCGTGAAATGCCTTATTTGCGGAAAGGAATTCAGGCCGTCAGGGCGCGGGAAACCGGCTAAATACTGTTCTGGCGCATGCCGGGCGAAAGCGTACCGGGCAAGGAAGAACGATGGCGAGTCCTTGCCGAAACCAGCAAAACCAAGAACAAAACGAAAGGCAAAGACGTCAGCGACTGCGGAACGGGAACATCCGGCAGACATCGACCGTCACAGTTTCGAACGCATGATGGATGGATCCCATGAGGACACACTTCGTGAAATCGTCGGCAGGCTGCGCGAAGCGCTTCATGATTCATCGACTCCGGCCAGCGCGCTGCCGGCGATCAGCAGCAAGCTCGCCGAATTCGACGAACGGATGCGTATGGCCGAGGAATCCGGCAGCCTGTTCGACGTGAACGACGACGTGACGGAGGTGGCGGAGGATGTCGGAGCGTCGATTGTCTGAAATCGCCCAGCGGCTCGTGCAGCCGGAAGACGTCACGTCAAGCGACTTCAAACTTATCAACGGTGCGGCGGTTAAGGCCGGGATTCATTACGACCTCTGGCAGAAAGGTTTTCTCTACCTTCTGTTCGCAAAACGCTCCGACGGCAAGTACGCATGCGGATCCGGAGGAGCGGTCCTGTCCAGCTGCAGACAGATCGGCAAGACGTTCACCGTCGGAACTTCGATATTCATCCTGTGCGCCGGACGCGCCGGAACACTGGTCATCTGGACCGCGCACCATACGCGCACCTCCGATGAGACGTTCGCCGATATGTGCGACCTAACCCGCAATCCGAAGCTTTCCGAATACGTGCAGTCCGTGCGCCGCGCGAACGGACAGCAGGAGATCCGTTTCACCAATGGCAGCCGCATCATGTTCGGCGCCCGAGAGAACGGTTTCGGCCGAGGTCTGCACTCCGCCGACATCGAAGTGTTCGACGAGGCTCAGATTCTCACCATCAAGGCGTTGGACAACCTGATTCCAATCGTGAACACAAGTCCGAATCCGCTGATTGTGTTCATGGGCAATCCACCGAAGCCGGGCGATCAATGCGAGGCCTTCGAGGAGAAACGTTCGACCGCGTTGTCCGGCAAGTCGGATGACATGCTTTACGTCGAGCTCGGTGCAGACCGCGATTGCGACCTGGATGACAGGACCGCGTGGGCGAAAGCGAATCCGTCATATCCAAAACGCACCAGCGAGGAAGCAATCCTGCGCATGCGCAACCTCCTCGCAGAAGACTCGTTCCGACGTGAAGCGCTCGGCATCTGGGACGAACGGACAGCCACCGAGGTCATTGGTGAGGATGCATGGCACGCTACCGAGGTGGCCAACCCACAAACGGATGGCCTGCTCTCGTTCGGCGTGGACATGCCACCGGACAGGAGTGCATTGGCCATCGGACTCGCGTTCAAGCACGACGATGGCACTGCGTTCATCTCCCTACAGGAATACCGTTCCACTCGAACCGACGGAGTCCAATGGGCTGTTGACTGGCTGGCGGAACGCTGGCACAAGACCGCGGCCGTAGTCATCGACGCGCAATCGCCGGCCATGAGCATCGTGCCCGACCTACAGAAACGGCATGTGCGTGTGACAGTCACCGACACACGCCAATTAGGACAGGCCACAGGCCGCGTGCTCGACATGATTCGAGACAAGTCCATCACCCATCTGAGCGATAGGGACCAGCCACAGCTGGCTGCCGCCGTGAAGGGCGTCACATTACGCGACATCGGCCCCAATGGAGCGGTCGCATGGAACAAGAAAGGCTCCGATGTGGAGATAAGCCCGCTGCAGGCCGCGACATTGGCATTGCACGGGGCATTCACCACGAGGCGCAAGCCAGGAAGAAAGCAAAGATTGAGGAGGCTCACATGACATCGCTGCTCGCTCCGGTCACCGATTTCAGCGACCTCGGCATCATCTTCAATCCACCGACCGATATCAAAGGGCTTGACCCGGCGTTGCACGACACTTTATCGAATCTCGTCACCGTGTGGAACCGCAAGCGCGCGCGCAATTCACTGCGCTCCCGGTATGCGGATGGAAAACATCGGCTCCGCGACATCGGCTTCTCCATCCCGCCGAGCATGCGGAATCTCGAGGAGGTGGTCGGCTGGCCAGCGAAAGCAGTCAATGCACACGCCGAGCGCTGCATGTTCGATGGCTTTGTCAGTCCGAACAGCAGCGACGATTCCTTCGACCTGAATCCAATTCTCTCCGCTAACCGCTGGGACATCGAGCTGCCGATGGCGATCAGCAGCAGCATGATCCACTCGTGCGTCTTCATGGCCGTGTCGGAGGGCGACGAGTCGGCTGGGGAACCGCCTGTGCTCACCATTCCGCACAGCGCGCAATGGTCGAGCGCCCTGTGGAATTTCCGTACGCGCAGTCTCAAGGCGGCGCTCACCATCGATGACATCGACGATTACGCGCGTCCTACGCGATTCCGCCTATGGACGCCTTTCCAAGTCATCACCTGCCAGCTTGGGCGTGAATGGTACGTGGACGATGTGTGGGCGCATGGTCTTGGCCGTGTGCCTGTGGAGGTGCTGTCTTATAGGCCGACCATCGACAGGCCTTTCGGCAGGTCGATCATCAACCGCGCGGTCATGAGCATCACCGATGACGCGGTGCGCACCGTCCTGCGCAGCGAGGTCAGCGCCGAATTCTACTCGGCACCGCAATGGCTTCTACTCGGCGCCGACCCCGATTCATTCAAGGACGATGATGGCAATCCGATTCCAGTCTGGGAATTCGTCATCGGACGATTGAACATGATTGGTAAGGACGAGGATGGCGACGTGCCGAAGCTTGAGCAGATCACCCAGCAGTCCGTGCAGCCGCATATCGACCAGATGCGAGAGCTTGCCTGCAGATTCGCCGGGGAGACGAATGTGCCGGTCAGCTCGCTCGGCATCATCCAGGACAATCCATCGAGCGCAGAGGCGATGCATGCTGCGGAGAAGGATCTGGTCATCGACTGCTCGGCAGCGAACCGCGTGTATGGTGCTTCGCTTCGTCGTATCGCGCAGGACATCATCATGCTTCGCGACCATACGACCGAAGTGACCGACGAGATGGCGGGCATCACCGCACGATGGCGCAATCCGTCGCTGCCGAGCGTCATCGACGCCGGAGACGCGATGGTCAAACTCGTGGGGGCCTTCCCCTGGCTTGCCGACACGACCGTCGCATTGGAGGAAGTCGGCTTCACTGACGAGCAAATCACCAGACTCCTATCGGAAAAGCGCCGAGTCGAAGCGAAAAGCGCATTGAACGCGCTCGCCGGGATGAACGGAGGCGGGAATGACAAACCGGACTCCGAGCCGCAAGGAAATCAATCTTCTGACCAAATCGCAGAAGACGGCGGTGAGCCTCGCACAACGGGAGATGGGCCAAGCGTGGCAACAGCTGCAGGGAATGGAACCGGCACAGCAGCGTGACATGCTGCTGGAACTCGTTCCCGCCATCATTGACAAATATGGGAGCATCAGTTCGACCGCAGCAGCCGACTGGTACAAGCAAATGCGGTCGAAATGGTTCGACGACAAATACGAGCCGATACTCGCCGACCCTATACATGACGATTTGACCGACATGATTCGGGCGAAGGCAAGCATGCTGTTCAAAGGCAACGAGCGATATGATCCGAACGCCTATCTCTCGTACCTGAATCGGCTTATCGCGGTCGGAGTGCGTAACGGCGGTCGCAGTACCGTCAGGTCGGCAGCCAAGCTTGACAAGTATGGGCCCCGGTTCGCACGCGTTCCTTCCGGACTTCATACCTGCGCGTTCTGTGCCATGCTCGCCGGACGCGGCTTCGTCTATGCAAGCGCCGAAAAGGCCGGAGGCTTGTTCAACAAGTACCATGCGGCATGCGACTGCGAGATTGTCCCATCATGGGATGAAAAACCGCGTGTGGAGGGCTATCGTCCCGACGAATTGTACGACGACTATCTCAAAGCGAGGGATGAGGCCGGAAGCGATTCGGTGGACGATATCCTTCGCGCGATGCGACAGCATAAGGGCAAATACGCGGATGGAATCCGTCCGGGAACCGCCATCCCTGATGGTTGGAAGCAGCCTCATGCGCAGAACGAGGAACGACTGCTTTCAATGCGAGGACTCGCTGGCGTCACCGATCGCGAATGGTACATGCGTCAGGAAAAGGTTGGAGTTCCGCACTCCACCGATATGTTATATCCGCAGGAAATCGTGTTCCTTGAACGATTCCAGAATCTTGGGAACCATGTCGAATGGATACCAAGAGACATAGAAAAAAGGACAGCGACAAATGATTTCCGTTGGATCGAAACAAACGAGCTTTGCGAATTGAAGTCCTTGGCAAAAGCTGATTTTGGCAAAATCGCCGATCGTATCACCAAAGCCGTTCGAAGCGCTAAAGAGAATCACGATGTCGTCAAGGACTGTTTCGTGATAGATCTTGGCCAATCGAAACGTAAAGACAAGCTTGTTCACCAGTTAGAGAAGTACAACGATCGTGAGTGGAAAATCCGCAGACTTTTCATTCTCGACGGTGAAGGTTTATTGGAAATCAAATTGAAATGAAACAACCGGGAGCACGCCTCCGCTCATTGCGTTTTATTTCAACGCCGCAGAGGACCCCCGGTCTTCATATATTTTAGCACATTCTTGGCAGGTTGGCCCAGTGGCGACGGCAGTGGCCTGTAAATCCACGACATTGAAACAACGCGGGTTCGAGTCCCGCACCTGCCACTATCCCATTTTTTGGGCGGTCACTGGCTCCGTCATGCCTGGTCAAAAGGCCACGATGGCCTCAAACATTCGGAGAAAACACAAGGAGCGTTTCATCATGCCGAAATCCCTCATCATGCGTCTTCGTCACATCATGATGGTCGCGCCACCGGCCGAACCCGGCGGGGACGGTCAGCAGAGCGAGCCTCCGTCCGATGGCGAAAAGACCTTCTCTCAGAGCGATGTCAACCGCATCGTGGAGGACCGTCTGCGCCGCGAACAGGCCAAGTATGCCGATTATGACGATTTGAAAGCCAAGGCCGCGAAATTCGATGAGCAGGAGGAAGCGAACAAGAGTGAACTGCAGAAGGCCACCGAAGCAAATCGGAAGCTCGAATCACAGCTGGCGGAGCAGAAGCACGCCGGACTTGTCGCCAACGCCTGCCTCAAGCACGGCATCCCCGCCGAATTCGTTGACCTCGTGACCGGCGATGACGAGGAATCCATTGACAAGACAGCCGAGAAGGTCGCCAAGCTCGTCATCACACAGGGGAAGCCGCCGGCATCCGGCAATGGCAGGCATCCGCTCGACGGCGAAGGAAACCAGCCGGGCGGGCAGGGAAGCATGAGCATCAGGGAGCAGATCGCCGCCGCCGAAAAGAAAGGCGACTATCAGACCTCGATGACACTCAAGAGCATCATGCTCGGCACGAAACGCCAGTAACCACCAATCTGGAAGGAAGACATCATGCCAGGAATCACAGGACAGGGCAACACCTACAATTTGCCCAATTACGTCGGCGAGCTTTTCGCCGCAAGCCGCGAGGACACGCCGCTGCTCTCCGCCATCGGCGGACTCACCGGCGGCATCGCCACCACGTCCACGCTTTTCGAATGGCAGGGCTACGACCTGCGCGACCCTGACGCCAACCGCCAGCGCCTCGAGGGCGCCGACGCGCCGAAAGGCGAGGAACGCACCCGCTTCCACGCCAACAACGTGGTCGAGATCCACCAGGAGGCCGTCGAGGTCTCCTACACGCGGCAGGGCGCGACAGGACAGCGCAACACCGACAACATGCCTGTCGTGCAGGTCGGAGGCACCGCCATCCCCGCTGACGAGCTGAGCTGGCAGATCCAGCAGCAGCTCAAGCAGATCGCCCGCGACGTGGAGGCATCCTTCATCTCCGGCCATTTCAACAATCCGACCGACAACCAGAGCGCGCGCAGCACCCGCGGCCTCCTAGAAGCCATCACCACCAACGTGATGAGCACCGAGCATACCGCCGCCCAGCTGACTATGGACGATGTGCTCGATCTCGCGCAGATGGCCTGGGACAATGGCGGCATCCGCGAATCCGAGACGCGCACCATCGTGGTCAACTCCACGCTCAAGCGCGCACTGACCCGTTGCTTCGTGACCGATGCGAAGTATCAGGAGCAGACCCGCAACGTCGGCGGCGTGAACCTGCAGACCATCGAGACCGACTTCGGCCTCTTCAACATCATGCTCGACCCGTACATGCCGAAGGACCAGCTGCTCGTCCTGTCCCTCGAACAGCTCGCCCCGCGCTTCCTCGAGATCCCCGGCAAGGGCCATTTCTTTGCCGAGCCGCTCGCCAAGACCGGCGCAAGCGACAAGGTGCAGCTGTATGGCGAGATTGGTTTGCAGTACGGCGACCAGAAGGCCCATGCGCTCCTGACCGTCGCCGGTGGCTCCGCATCCAGCACCGTGAAAGTCGCCGGCGTGAGCCTCGACAAGAAGACCATGGGCGTCAAGACCAAGGGCACCAATACGGTGAAGGCCACCGTCGTGCCAGACGGCGCATCCAATAAGGATGTCACGTGGACTGTGGAACCGTCCGACAACTCCATCGCCACCGTCAAACCAGATGTCGATAAGAGCGTCGGTGTCGTGGCCGGCGTGAAGGCTGGCACCGCCACCGTCACCGCAACCACTTCCGACGGCTCTAAGAAGGCGTCCGTCAAGGTCACCGTGACCGACTGAGAGGCCCGATGATGGCCGACACAGATGATTTCGCAAGTGTTGACGATCTTGAAGCCTCATGGCATGCGCTCACGGACGAGGAGAAGACGCGCGCGAAGAAACTCATCGCGTATGCGTCCGACCTGATCCGCTCCTATCGCAGATGGGACAAGGTCAGCAGCATCACCCGTGAGCGCATCTGCTGCGCTGCCGTTAGGCGCGCCATGGAAGCCGATTCCAATGGCGCTCCCTCCGGCGCCAGCAGCATGAGCGAGACCGCCGGACCATTCCAAGCCACCTACAGCTTCCAGAACCCAACCGGCGACCTTCGACTGTGGCCGAGCGAGGAGAAGGAACTTGGCGGAAGGCGATGCCTCCTCGCCGGGGCCCTCGACATGAGCACCGGAAAGGTGGTGGTACCATGATCCACGGCGAAACCGTCAAGGTGTTCCATCCAAGCATCGCCGGCATGGACGCCTACAACACTCCGATCCGCAAATGGACCGAGGAATCGGTGGACAACGTGCTGGTTGGCACACCGACAGCCGACGATGTCGCCACAAGCGTCAATCCGGAAGGATTGCTTGTTTCCATGTCGCTCTACTTCCCGCGTTCATATCAAGGAACGCTCCGGGATTGCAAGGTGGTCGTCCGTGGAATCGAATATCGAGTGATTGGCGATCCGGTCGCGCTCAACGGCGGATTGACGCCAACTTCCTGGAACATGCAGGTCAACGTCTGCCGCGATGACGGGAGATGACCATGAAGGGATTCAAAGTCGACAAGGAATGGATTGAACGCAATGTCCTGTCCAACCAAACAGTCCAATCCGCTTTGAACGCGAAGGCCAGACGCATCGCGCCGATCGTGAAGCGCATTGCCCTCAAGGAAGGCGACCGGCATTACGCGGAAAGTGTGCATGTCGTGCAGGGACGACGTCCTGGAACGAAATCGCCGACGCATCTGCGCAGACCATATGCCCGAGTCATCATCGGCGACGAGCATGCGGACGCCAAGGAATACGGCGACGGACGGATCTATCCGAAGAAGGGATACCTTCGCCGCGCCATAGCCGAGGCGGGTGGCTGATTATGGCGATTCCGCTTCGCGGCTCATGGCCGCAACCGATGCCGATCATCATCCAATGGCTGCAAGACAAGGCGGGGATTAAGGCTTCGGCGGAAGTACCGGAGAATCTGCGTGCGAACCTTCCGGCCGTCATCGTCTCTCCGGCGCCGGGCGGCACGACCGCCGATGGATTCACGCGCGGCAGAGCCGTCGACGTCGACATCTTCGCCGCTGATTGGACTTCCATGGACGCGACTATAAGCAAGGTCGAAACCGCTCTCTCTCAGCTGCAGGGAGATGGAAACCGATATGGCTACGTCGACTCCTCAACGCTCACCTCATTTTCCGAAGTGAGTCATTCAATGCCTGACGTGCGTCGTTGTACGGCGACGATCACGCTCAACACCAGACCACAATGTTTTTTCAATTAAGGAGGAAATAATGGCTGCAACTGATGTGGTCAGCATTCTCGACGACAACAACGGCAACGTCCGAAAGTGGGGCACCCAGCTGCTCGCATTGGCGGACTACTCCACCGCCATGCCGTCGGAATTCTTCGACAAGACCACGAACAAACCGAACGCCATACCGGACGGTTTCAAAATTCTCGGATACATTTCAACCGATGGCATGAAGATCAGTCGAAGCATCGACTCCTCCGACGTGTCCGCCGTACAGGATCTGGAACCGGTTCGCTCCGACATCACCAGCAAGACCCGTACCCTACAGGTCACGTTCCTGGAAATGAACGCGTGGGTGAAGGCCGTCGCCCATGGCGTCCCGGTCGCACAGTGGCCAGCCGACAAGAACAACGGCTTCGAATATTCCGATGGCGCGATCAGCGACTTTCCCTACTATCGTCTGCTCGTCCTCATGCAGGACAGCACCGGTGTCGGCGCGCATTATCGCGTCGAGGCGGGCTACAAGGTCAAGGTCACGAACCAGGGCGATCTGACCCATTCGCGCAGCGACGCGGAAGGCGAGGAGACCACGTTCACGTTCTATCGTGACCCGGCCGTAAACAAGAGCTACTACGAGGGCGAGAAGGTCTCGACCGAAGCCTGACAGCCGCTCTTTTTCTGATTCTTCCCCACGATGGCTTTTGTCCCTTTCACCGTTGTGGGGATCTCTTTTTTACTGTTTACCACATTGAAAGGGCTGCTTTTTTGAAAGGATTTGAAATGGGCGCAACATACAATCTTCAGGCCGTGAAGGCGAAGTACTTGGAATCGCATCCGACGATTCCCGAATGGATCGAATTCACTTTGGATGGCGGCAAGGACGCCACCGTTTTCAAAATCCATTCGCCAATCTTCCAGACGAACGAGGAGAAGCGCGCTTTCGTAAGGGCGCAGAAGGCCGATGACGAATTCGAACTGGCGAAGGCATTGCTTGGCGACCAGTGGGAGCGTTACGAGAAAGAGGGCGGTCAGGTGAGCCTGCTGGTCCTGCTGCTCAACGAGGTCGGCTCCGATCTGACTGAAACGGATGCCGAGGGAAACCCTACACGGCAGTAGACCTGCTGACGGCGAACGGGCACGCGGAGGAACTGGAGGCCGCCTTGTGCGCGGTCTACAGTCCACGCGACCCAATCGCCGAATACTGGCAGGGGCATCTGAGCCTTCGCGCATTGCACGCTCTCATCGTGCATATGCCGCCCGGCAACGTGTTCTACCGGGCGGTGTCCGGCGACGGGTGGACGGAATGCGAATGGCTCACGCATGACGTCGGCGAAATGCTCCGCGAACTGCAATTGACGATAGTCAACACGAATCCGCTGGTGGAACGCAAGATCACCGAAAAGGATATTCGACCACGCATCCTGCCGCCCGCACGACGGCGTGACGGATCCGTGGCGGAAGACCCTGACAGGGAATTGCATATGCGCGAGCGGAAGGAACTCATGGCCTTGGCTTTGGGCCGGTAAGATTAGGAAGGTGAATGGTCATGGCCGGTACAGCCGCGTGGATTGACGTGCTGCCGAATCTGAGCCTTTTCGGAACGAAACTGAATTCCGGTGTGACGGCGGCTGCTGCTGCGGCAGGCCGGAATGCCGGCAGGAAGTTCTCCGATTCGATGAACAGCGCGGCCGGCGCGAACGTGCTGGCGGAGCAGGTCAAGAACCTTGAAGCCGCCGAAAAACGCGCGAAGAAGGCCGTGGCCACCGCCACCGCGCAGATTGCGAAGGCGCGTGACGAGCAGAAGAGCGCCGCACTGCGCGTGCAGGCCGCCGAAACGAAGCTCAACGAGACCGTCGCGAAATACGGCACATCATCCTCCCAGGCGATCAGTGCGCAGGCGCGGCTTAATGACGCGCGGAGCAAGGCTCGTCAGAAGGATGAGGAGTACAAGACCGCCGAGGAGCAGATCCGCGCCGCGCAAAACGGTTTGAAGGAAACGCAGACGCAGCTGGTGGCCGCGCAGCAGAAGGCGAGCACCGCGACTGGTGGTTTCCGCAATGCCTTGCAGAAGTGGAAGCAGGCCGTCGATTCGGCGAAAGTCTCCGCGAGCGGCCTGTCCGAAGTCCAATTGCGTTTCGGCGAGACGAGCCGTCGTATGACCGCGAGGTTCAGCGCGATGGCCGGCGCAGTCGGCGGATTCACGTCCAGTGTAGTCGGCAAGGCGGTTTCCACTTTCGCGTCGCTTGGCTCTTCGATGGTCGACGTGTCGGATTCGGCGCAGAAGTTTGCCAGCACCATGAGCTTCGCGGGCGTGAGCGACAATACCATCAAGAAGCTGACCGCAAGCACGCAGGACTACGCCGACAAAACGGTCTTCAACCTTTCCGACATCCGCAACACCACGGCCCAGCTCGCGTCGAACGGCGTGAAGAACTACAGCAAGCTCGCCGAGGCCGCGGGCAACCTGACCGCAGTGGCGGGCGGCGGAGCCGAAGCATACAAGTCCGTCGCGATGGTAATGACGCAGACCGCCGGAGCCGGCAAGCTGACCACCGAGAACTGGAACCAGCTGTCCGACGCGATTCCTGGCGCGTCAGGCAAACTGCAGGACGCCATGAAGAAGAACGGCGCGTACACGGGCAATTTCCGTGATGCGATGGCCGGTGGCGAGATCACTGCCGAGGAATTCAACAAGGCGATTCTTCAGCTTGGCATGGCCGACGTGGCCAAGCAGGCCGCCGAATCCACCACCACGTTCGAAGGCGCGATGGGCAATTGGGAGGCGGCCGTCCAGAAATTCGGCATGACCGTGCTCGACAAGGTCAAACCGCAGCTGACCGGCGCTTTGAACGCGATGACCGACCGCGTCAGCCAGTTTACCGACTGGTTCAGCGGCGCGTGGGATGGTCTGGCGGCGTTCCTGTCGACCGGCAAGGTCAACAAGGCGTTCGCCGAGGCGTTCAAAATCGACAAAAACTCCTATGCGGGCATCGAGGACGCCTACCAGCGTATCCAATGGGGATACGCCGGACTGGTGAACTTCGTCAAGACCGGCGAATTCACCTACGAATTCAATCGCGCTTTCGAGAATGTCGACCGTGACACGCTCATCAATTTCAAGCAGAATCTGCTTGACCTGCGTGATGCGGCGAAGCAGGTCGTCGAGAACCTGCCGGGACTCAGCGCTTTCTTCGACGTCCCGTCGAAGGGCGACCATTCGAACTTGAACAAGGCCATCAAGGCGCTCAACGTCGCCTTGGAGGGCTTGAAGCCGATCATCCAGCTCATCGCCGACATCGAGAAGATGTGGAACAGTCTGAGCGCCGAACAGCAGGGAGCCATCTTCGACACGGCTATTTACCTGTGGCTCGGCAGCAAGGGCTTGAAGATCTTGAAGAACGTGTACGGCGTCGGCAAGGACATCGTCTCCGTGTTCAAGACCGGTGGCAGGGCGTTGAAGGCTTTCGGCAGCGTGTTGAAGAACTTCAAAGTCCCGAAGACCGTGTCCTCCTTCCTTGACAAGGTCGGCAAGACCGGCAGCAAGCTGCTGGGCAGCGCGGGCGGAACCCTCGCATTGGGCGGCAGCATGCTGGCCGGAGCTGCCAACAATCTGCAGAAGGGCACTCCGAAGACGCTTTGGAAGGCCATGCAGGGCGTCCAAGGCAAGGATACAAGCGACAAGGCATACAAGGAATACCAGAAGCAGTACCAGCAGACGCAGGAGAATTCCTCCTTCCTTGGCGTCAAGAATTCAACTTGGCTACATAATCTCAATCCGCTGAACTGGCCGAGCATGGCCGGTAACGCCATTTCGAGTGTCGGCGGCGCGATGCAGCAGTCCGGTGTGGATCAGGTCCAGCAGCAGCAGGCGCAGGTCGCCGCGCAGCAGCAGACCGTCGAACAGATCAAACAGGCGTGGAGCGCCGGCACGGATTGGATTACCTTGAAGTGGCAGTCGTTCACCGACTGGATTGGTGGTACCGCGCAGACCATCGGCGGGTTCTTCGCGTCGATTCCTTCCGCCATCGGCGGCTGGTTCTCGTCGGCTGGCGGTTGGGTGCAATCCGTTTGGAACGGCGTGACCGCATGGTTCGGTGGTGTTCCGGGACGTATAACCGGCTGGTTCGCTGGTATTCCAGGAACGTTCTCCGGTATTTTCCAATCCGCGAAGAACGGCATAACCGGCATTTTCGGCAGTGTCGGCGGCTGGTTCAACCAGAACGTCAAAACGCCGATCAGCAATGCCGTGAACGCAATCGGCAACACTTTCAGCACCACGAAGGACTGGATCCGGTCAAGCTGGAATCAGGTCAAGGACGCCGCTAAATCGCCTGTGAGCTTCATCGTCAACACCGTTTATACCAATGGTATAAAGAAGGTATGGAATTCCGTCGCGGGAGCCGTCGGATTGAACCTGAAGCTTCCGGACGTGAAATTCGCCGAGGGTGGCATCAATCCTGGCTACGCGCCAGGCGTTGATTCCATTCCGGCGATGACATCGCCCGGCGAGGCGTGGATGGTCCCAGAATGGACGCGTGCTGTAGGTGCGGCTAACATTTATCGCTGGAATCGTATCGCACGCCGTCAGGGTGTCGCGGCCGTCCGTGAGGACATGATGATGGGCGGGCTCAGGTTCGCAGGCGGCGGCATCGTCGGCAAGGTTGGCTCTGCGGTGTCCGGTGCGAAGAAATGGCTTGAGGACCTGTCCGAGACTGCGCAGAGCTTCGTGAAAAATCCGGGCGACTGGGTTGCGTCGAAGATCCTCTCGCCGGTCAAATCGCAGGTTGCCGGCATCGGTGGTGGCCAGTTCGGCATGATGGTCGGACAATTACCGGTCAAGGCCGCATCCGCTCTGGTCGACAAGGCGAAGAGCTTCGCCTCATCTCTGACCGACAAGTGGAAAAGCAAGAGCGAGAGCGGCCAATACCATGGGGCCGTGGGCGGAGGCGTCGAACAGTGGCGCAGTCTCGTCATCCGCGTTTTGAAGGAGCTTGGACAGGCTGAGAGCTGGGCGGATACCGTCCTTCGGCGCATGAATCAGGAGTCCGGCGGCAATCCGAACGCGATCAACAATTGGGATTCGAATGCTAAGGCCGGCCATCCGTCGCAGGGCCTGATGCAGACGATCCCAGGTACTTTCAACGCCTACGCGGGACCGTACCGCAGCTTGGGTATCACGAATCCACTCGCCAACATCTATGCTGGCGTGAACTACGCATTGCACCGTTACGGCAGCCTGTCGGCCCTAAACAGGGCTGGCGGCTACGCTTTCGGCGGCATCGTCGGGGATCGGCCGACCTTGTACGACCGTGGCGGCATCCTACCCCCCCGGACGGCATCTCGTCGCCAATGAGACTAAGCAGCCTGAGCTCGTGCTGACGCGGGAGCAGGTCCTCAAGGTCTTCGGCGGCGAAGTCAGAGACAAGGGCGATCGGACCGTGAATCTCAACGTCAATATTCCGGAGCGTTCCGACCCGTGGGCGGATGCATCGATTCTCGTGCGAACCGCAAGGCACCAATTGCGATAAGGAGGCCGTCATGGCTTATTTTGCTGAATTGTCGGCCTCCGGCTTGGATCCGGTACGCTTCGAGGGCTCGGGTGATCTTGATTGCCTGTGTATTGCGAAGGGTGGCATCGAGGGTTGGTGGTCGACTCCCGCCGCGAAGGTTAATGTGACGGCTCGCGGCCAAGGTGACGGTGGACACGACGTGGATGAGGATGACATCTCGTATGCGTCGCGTACCGTTACCCTGCAGGAATGCCAATGCCTCCAGTCGTGACGCGCTCATCGCTTTGATCGACAGTGTCCGCAAGCTCGTGCATCGTCAGGTCACGATGCGTGTGGTTGACAGCGCCGAGGACACCTACTGCAGAGGTGGATACCTCACACTGACCCAACAGCCGGGCTACAGGTCCGGCAGCATTGCCGATTCGACCATCACGATCGTTTTTGAGCGTCCCGAGCGCCTGTCAGCACTGGCGCACTCCGGCGAGGCCCGCGCGTCGGTGGTGCAGTCCGGAGGATTGAGCTACGGCACCGGCAATGCCGGCCTTGCGTACCCGCTGTCGTATGGCACGGTATCCGATGGTGCGACGGTCATGCGGCTGCCGAACCAAGGCACTTCCCGCGCCTACCCGGCCTACTCGATTAACGGCGAGTGGCCGAATGGCTGCACTCTTCGTCTGGCATGTGATGGGCTGGGTTCGACTCTTGCCTTCAACCGCTCAATTCACGCCGGCACACCGGTGCTCCTGGACACCCGTTCGCGTACCGCCACCATGGGCGGCGTGGACGTGACATCGGGATTATCGCATCGCGGGTGGATGACGATACCTGCCGGCAGCGCTCTGACCGTCAATCTCACCACGCCCGGCAGCGGTTGGGTCACATGCGAATCGCACGACATCTATATATAAGGAGGCATTTATGACCACGGCTTTAGGCATCAGACCGGACGCACGATCCAATGGGGTGAGTCCGCAGGTCCATCGGCATATCATCAGCGCCCAATGGACGAGCGACGGCATCATACAGGGTCTTGATGTGACCGGAGGCACAGGACTCACCTACAACGTAGGTGCCGGCACGGCGCTCATCCAGCCTGACGGCCAGCGGGGAGAGGCAGTGCTCGCGTATTGGCCTGGGGGCCAGACGCCGGCCGTCGCCGCGGGAAACGCTGGACTTTCGCGTTATGACGTCATCTGGATGCGCGCCCACGACTTGGACAAGGGCGACGCCGACAACCAGGTCGTGCTCGGCATCACGCAGGGCACTCCCGCCGCCGACCCGGACATTCCGATAAACCAGGTGCCGAACGACGCGGTGCGGTTGGCGGCCATGCTCGTGCCAGCCGGCATGACCCAGACCAAATCCTGCAGCAGTGATGGCGCTGAACGCTACGCCATGCCATACGGCGCCTCGCGAGGCCGTCTCGCATGCAATGTGCGGAACTACGAAGGCCCGTCGAATTTCTCGGACGGTGGCAAGGACTATTTCGAACAGGACACTGATTTCTATCTGCCGACCGACAGGCTTATCGAACTGAGGTATCGTGCGACCGCCTGCGCCTGCCGCCACGACAATCCCAAGAAGCCGACCGAGGACGCCACACAGATGGCATGCTGGTACGTCGGCTTCCAGATCGACGGCAAGGACGTGGCTGGTGGCGGCGGCCAGTTCCAGGTGAGCCGAGCGTGGCAGCAGGTGCATCTCAACGCCTTGGTCGAATTGAAGGCCGGATGGCACACCGTCCGTACCCGCAACCACAGGGTCACGTGGGGCGAGAACGTGTATTTCATCTGCCATTCCGACTCCAAGGAGAACTACCCTGGCCGCACCCTCGAGGTGTGGGACCGCGGAGTGAACGTAGGTTAAAGGAAGGATCGATATGGCTTGGCGCGCGTACATCGTCGACACCATCAGCGGGCAGATCATGTGTCCGATCGATCTGCCGAATTTCAGCTGGTCAGTCAGCGTGGCCGACTCCAGTTTCTCGACCACGAAATCCAAGGGTGTGGGACAGGACGAGGTGAGCGGTCTCAAGGTGCCATGGACCGCGGTGCCGGCCAATTCGCCAGGCGAACGCTCACGGCTCCTCGCGCCAGACCGGCGCAGTATCGCGCTCTGCTGGACAAGTCCATTGGATTCCGAGGATGCGATAGGCACGCCGATACTCTGCGGACTGATAGCCCAAAGGAAGGACGGCCCGCTCGATACGGATTTCAGCCTGACAAGCCTTTACGGGCTTTTGGGAGACCGGTATCTGGTGCGTGAGGGGGTCTACGGAGCCGCCAATGGCAGCACCAGCACGGATGTCATCAACTTCAGCGATCTATCCCTGCGCGCCATCGCGGCCGAGGCGGGCTGGTTGTGCACCAACGCCAAGCCGGGCGGCGGACTGCCCATCGACTGGCACTACCGAGGAGAGCAAGGCTCGCACCAGCGCGAATACGATTCGTGGGATATCCAGAACCTGAAGTGCTCGGACGTGTGGGACAAGATCGCCAACGTGGAAAACGGGCCGGATCTGCAATTGCGGCCGAAACTGTCCGGCAATACGATTCGCTTCGACTTCCTCGCGGGCTCCGACGCGAATCCGGACATCGCGCAGGGCACCATACTCGAGCTTTCCAGCTCGCCTTATGGTGGCACTTTGGAAAACATCACAATAGACCATCTCGGAGCCGTGCACCGCGTCTACGCCTCCGGTTCGGGCACTGACAAGGCGCAATTATGCCACCTGTCCGAGGATCTGAGCCTCGTGAACGGCGACCATGAGCCGTTCCCGCTCCGCGAGATGGCCTACAGCGACACGGACGCGGCCGATGCAAATCTGCTGCGCCAGCATGCCGACGGTGTCCTTTCCGCGAATCACGCACCGCTCATGCAGATCAAGGGCGAATTGCACGCCAATGATCTGAGCGTGGACGGCACGCCATTGCATCCGCTCGGCAGCTTCTGGCCCGGCGAGACGATGCGGTTGGACATCCAAGGCTTCCCGAGTCTCGCGGACGGCGTGTACGAATGCCGTCTCATGCAGATGGGCGGCGACCAATCGGACGAGGTGAGCTTGATTTTCGACGCCATGGAGGATCCCATGGCCTGACTTTTGGAGGTGGCAATGTCCTCTCATGTGGAATTGAATCCGGATGACGATGTGCTCGGACTGACTTTGAGCATGAAGGCCATGCGGCTCGCCCTGGCCCAGAAGACCCACAAGATGGGCACCGTGCGCATCCCCACGCAGGGTGATACGGACGTCATCATTGGCGATGGCGCGCAGGATGGCGCGAATCGCATCGACCAGGATGGTAATCAGATGCCGATCGTGGACACCAGCGCGATCGACAAGGCCGCGCAGGACGCGCAGCAGTCCGCCGACAAGGCCATGGCGAAGGCCGACGAGGCGATCGCCAAGGGCGAGCAGATCCGCCAGGACGCGCAGGCGGGCATCGACGACGCGCGCAAGCAGGCGCAGGATGCCGCAGCCAAGGCCGACAAGGTCCGAAGCGATCTGACCCGGCAGGTCCAGGATGCGAAGTCCGAGATGGACTCCACCGTCAAGGCCGCCCAATCATCCGCCGACAAGGCGCAGTCGGCGGCCGATGCGGCCCAGAAGGCGGCTGACAAAGCCAATGCATCCACCGCCGATCTGGACAAGTCCATCCAGGCCGTCGATGCGAAGGCCATCGCAGCGAAACAGGCCGCGGCCGAAGCCCAGTCTAAGGCCGAGAACGTCGCATCGGATCTCGATTCCGCTAATGCGGTCATCGAACAGCACACTACCGAGCTCGGCGAACTGACGACGAAAGTCAGCAATGCGGTCAAGAAGTCCGACAGTGCCCTGAGTGTCTCCACGGAGGCCAAACAGACTGCTACCGAGGCATCGACTACGGCATCTTCCGCATACAAGGATTCGCAGACCGCTCTTACCCAGAGCACCACTGCGACCCAGACCGCCACCGCCGCAAAGACCACTGCCGAATCAGCAGGCAAAACCGCAAATGATTCGCTTAAGCAGTCTTCCGCAGCTGTGCAGACGGCCGATCAGATCAGGACGACTCTGAGGACCGAGTATCAGACCAAGGCGGATGCCGATAAGATTTATGCGACCCAGTCGAGTCTGAAGCAGACTTCGGATTCCATTACGGCTTCGGTCTCAAAGACATATGCCACAAAGGACGCGTTGTCTGCTCTCCAGAACGTTGCGGATAACGCCATCGAATCCTGGCAGGGAACCGGTGTCCCGACACTGACAAACAAGCCGGCTTCGGACTGGACCACCGACGCGAAGAGGAAGAAGCATTCCGGCGACCTTTACTACGACAAGGCCACCGGTAAGGCATACCGGTTCGGCTCCGACGACGGCAAGACCTACACGTGGGAGCTGAACCAGGATACTGATGTCACCAAGGCACTGGCGGATGCATCCAAGGCACAGACTTCCGCGAATAATGCCCAGGCATCCGCAACGGCAGCGAACACTGCAGCCGGAAAGGCCCAATCAACGGCAAATACCGCAGTCAGCAATGCGGCCACAGCGAAGGATGCAGCCGATGCCGCGCAATCCAGTGCGAACAAGGCTCAGGGTGATGTCGATAAGCTGAAGATCGATATTCCGGCGACCTATGCGACCAAGAGTTCTCTGACTCAGACCGCGGAATCAATCACGGCGAATGTCGAGTCCGTCAAGACAACCGCAAACAGCGCCGTGACAGCCGCATCCAAGGCCCAACAGACCGCCGATGGTATTTCCGCAAATCTGACAAAGAACTATCAGACAAAATCCCAGGCTGATACGATATATGCGACCAAGGCGAGTCTGAAGGCGACTTCCGATAGCATTTCCGCAGAAGTAACCAAAGCTCAGGGAACCGCCGATGGTGCCGTGACAGCCGCATCCAAGGCACAGCAGACCGCTGACGCCGTAACTCTGAATCTGTCGAAAAATTACCAGACTAAGGCACAGAACGATGCTCTGTATGCAACCCAGGCGAGTCTGAAGGCTACTTCGGATTCGCTTAGCGCGAATATTACGGCAAATGCGAAGACGGCTCAAAGCGCTGTTGACAAGGCTACGAGTCTCGAAGCGAATCTCAATGGGTTTAAGACCACTGTTGCTGAGACTTATACTACCAAGAATGATTTCAACAATCTTACGATTGGTGGACGGAACCTTCTTGTTAAATCGAATTTCATTAAGACTTATCTAGATACCGTAACTGGAAATCTTCAAAGTCCAGATGCTTCAGTTTCAGATTCCGAATGGAATGGCGATTCGTCATCTAAAAAACCAATCATAGTCGATCCGGATACAACATATGTTTTAAGTGCATATGATTCAATGACTGATACTGCAAATTACACTGGTCGTATCAGTCAGTTTGATTCCGAAGGTACTCTTATCAATTTTGTAGTTCCTTCAATATCAATCAGAGATAAAGGTCATATTACCTTTACGACTGATACAAATGCAGCTACCATCTTAGTTGGTATTTATGCCTTTCCAAAATATCGATGGAAGCTCGAAAAAGGCACTAAACCAACTGACTGGTCTCCAGCCCCAGAGGACCTTCAGCCCGCAGGAGATTACGCAACCAACAGTTCTCTTACCCAAACAGCGAATTCCATCAAGGCGCAGGTGTCGGAGGTCGCGAAGACCGCTTCCGGGGCGATGGGCAAGGCGTCCTCGGTGGAGCAGACGGCCAGCACATTGTCCTCGAAACTGTCGGAGACCGCGAAGACGTTGGATTCGACCGTGCAGACCGTCAACACGGTGAAATCCACGGCCGACTCGAACAAGGCCACGTTGACGCAGGTCGCGAAGACCGCCTCCGACGCGTCGAGTCGGGCGAGCAGCGTGGAACAGTCGTTGAACGGCTTCAAGACGACTGTAAGCCAGACCTATGGCCGTGGTTCGAACCTCTGGGTCAATCCGACGTTCGATGCCGACAAGCCCCAGATCACATCTCGGGTGAATAATGTCACTGCGCCGAATGGGAGCGGAGTGAATCTACTCGCCAGCCGTGATCATCAAAATAATGCCACTAGTTTTCCTGTAGTTCCGGGTCATACCTATGTGATAACCGCTCATATCAAGCGATTAAAGGGAGACAAACCACTGAATGCTGGCATCTGGTACACTGCACAGACCGGCGGAAATTCCTTTGATACATATCGGGGAGCTGAATCGACGTCAGACCTTAGCGACGGATGGATTGCTGCGACATGGCGTTTCTCCTGTCCGAATGGGAAATCCAGAGGATGTGTGTTCTTCCAGATCGATCAGTCGGCAAGTAATGGTTCGACGCAGTGGTATGTGTCTAACGTCGTATGCGTCGATGTCACCGGCCTTCAACCAGCAGGCGATTACGCTACTAAATCCTATGTCAATCAGAATGCCAAAACCATCGCACTCGGTGTTGTCGAGAACTATAAAGGTTCCGATGGTTCCGGTCTGGCCACGAAATCCGATATCACCGCGAGCAATAAGAGCATCACGAGCACCGTCGCGAGCACTTACGCCACCAAGAGCGGCGTCACGCAGGAGATCTCGTCGAAGATCACCCAGAACAACAACAGTCTGGACGTGAAGTTCGCAACCAAGACCGAGACCAAGACCGCGCAGGCCACGGCGAACACAGCCAAGTCCGACGCTTCCGACGCCAAGTCGCGCGTCGGCACGCTGGAGGACTGCATCAGTCTCACTTCCGCAGGCGTTCGCGCCGGCCACCAGAAAAACGGCGTGTTCAACGGCGTGAGCGCTTTGGTGAACACTGACGGCAGTTTCGACCTGCTGGACAAGGACGGCAAGCTGCTCACACGCATCGACCGGCACAGTTTGCAGGTGGCTGGTGATAATGGCGTCGGGTCCGGGCATTTGATCCTGTCACAGGACGGTCTTGACATCACCGTGCAGCCTACTGCGAACAAGACGGTCACCTATCATATCCAGCTCGGCGCGGGCGGCATCAGCATCACCGCGCCAGACGGGGCGCATGTCGAATGCTCGGCCCGGACCGGTCTGGATCTGGAGACGGTGAAATACGGCAAACTGTCCATCGGCTCCGGCGGCTTGCAGTTCACGAACGACCAGGGCTGGGGCTTGGCGCTCTCCGCCGCGGGCTGGAGTCTGAAATGGGCGGGGAACCACACGCTCGCCACGGGCCCGACCGCTGGCGCATTGTACATCGACGGCCGCGAAATCGTGACCAAATAACACAAGGAGGAAAAATGACCGATGAAACCACCGCTACCAATACCGCCGCTGCCGACGTGCAGGACGGCATCCTCGACCTGCGCCCACCCAAGAGTGGCATCGTCTACCAGCTTTTGCGCTTGGGCCTGACATTCGACCACAAGGACGCTGACGGCGAGACATGGACTGACTATCAGCGTGGCGTCACCGCGACCTTCACGGACCGGCAGGCCACCGAGGCCACCATCGCGGACATGGACACCAAGGACGGCGAGACCATTACCGCCACCCAGCTCGCACAAGTCACCGAAATCAAGACATGGCGCAGTGACGGAGCCGAGGACTGATGCCACCGCTCGACCTCTTCTCAAGCCAGGAATTCTGGACGGCGGTGATCGTCGCACTGGTCGGCGGCGGAGGAGTCGGAGCCATCATCGGCGCCATCTCTAGCCGTCGCAAGGACACTGCGCAGATAGCCGCCCAAGCCTGCGACATTCTGACCGATTCAGTCATCAAGCCTTTGCGCGAGCAGGTCGAATCGCAGGAGGAGCAGATACAGCATCTGGAATCGCAGCAGCGGAAGTATTTCACGCTCACGGCCTACACCCGCGACCTTTTCCATTGGCTTGGCTTGTTCTGCGAGATCATCGAGCCGGAATTTCTCAAACGTCATCCGAAGCCGCATCTGCCCGACGAGCTGCGCGCCGACGTGGCGCCCGAAACATTGGAGGCCTGAGTGACGCATGCCCTGATTTCGCTGTGCACGCTCATTGTCCTACTGGCGGTCATCTCACGACAATAACCATTTCAAGGCCATCTCTTCGGAGGTGGCCTCCCTTATTAAGGAGGCAAAATATGGCGGAACACGCCACTAAAAACACCACCACCAATCTGCCCGGTCTGACAGCCGAGCGCGTCAAGGCCGGAGTGACTATTATCGTCACCCTCTACGCCTTGGCCAACGCGGGCCTGTCCTTGGCCGGCATCAATCCGCTGCCTTTCACCAACGAGCAGGTCAGCGCTTCAATCTTCGGTGTCATCGGCATCGCCGGAACCATTTACGGCTGGTGGAAGAACCAGAACATCACCAGCGCGAGCCTTGCTGGCCAGCAGCTCGTGGATGCATTGAAGAAAGAGGGCGTGGTCAATGGCATCAGCGCCGCGAAGAGCGTGGCCTTGAGCGCCGCCAGCGCCGTGGCGAAGACCACTGCTGGCATCAGCGCAGATACCGCCGACACCACGGGTGAGACCGTCTCGGATTCCGCCGACCTCAATCCGGGCGGTAACCTCTGATGACCGGCGCAAGCTTCGCGAAATGGCGCGGCAGCCCGAATCACTACCAGGGGCGCAATGGCCTGCATGTCGACCACATCACCCTGCATATCATGGTCGGCCGCCTTACGGGCACGGACTCGTGCTTCATGAGCTCCGACTTCCGCGCCGCCTCGCACTACGGCATCGGTGGTGACGGCAGCGTCTACCAGTGGGTCGGCGAGGCTAACGGCTCGTGGGCCGACGCCAACTGGCGTTCCGACTGCTCGGGCATCACCATCGAGCATGAGGGCGGAATGGCCGGCGTTCCCGTCACCGACGCCGAGGTCGAGGCGTCGGCCAAGCTGTGCGCCGACATCGCACGCCGATACGGTTGGAAGACCCTCTGGCATGACGCCTCGGGCAATCGCGCCGGGAACATCGTCCTGCATCGAGAGGTGCCAGGCACCGACCACTTCTGCTGCCCCGACAAGTGCGTCAACGGCCTGCCGGTGGACAGAATCATCAAACGCGCTAACGAACTACTTGGAGGAGACGATATGAGCGCAGAAGACGTGTGGAATTTTCGACAGAATGGTGTCCTGATGCGTGACCGCCTGCAGGGCACGGACGCGGCGGCGAACGCCACGAAGAAGGAGCTGTTCAGGCTTTCGCAGTGGGACAGGAACACGCACGCCTCGGCCTTGGGCAATCTCGTCGTGGAACAGCCGGTGCAGGGCGGCGCAAAATTGGGCGACCGTGTGGCCGGCATCGATGCGAAGACCAGTCAATTGGTCACGCAGGTGGCGGCTTTGACCGAGGCGGTCAAGACCCTCGCCGAGAGCAAGGGCGCCGACCCCGACCAGATCGCCGCCGCGGTCGAGAAGGCCGTCAAGGCCAAGCTCGACAAGCTCAGGATCACCGTCACCGACGGCCAGTGATTAATTTTCGGTTGTGAAATCTGACCTCGCACTCTTGCGGTTTTCCGCGAAAACGACGTTTCACGATTCGTTCGACGGTTTTTGCAGTTAAATGTTACACATGCCCCTCTCTCAGCTGATGCTGGGGGAGGGGCGTTTTCGTGTTTCCGGCGGTGTATCATACGGAGAAAGCAGAAAAATAGAGTCTACTTTGAGTGACACTCAGGTGGTGGAAACACGAAACTCCAAGCGTGGCAGCGCATGCAGAAACCTCACCGCTATAAACCATGATTATAACGACACTCAAATTTTCTTAATGTCTTATAGCAAGACGATTTGTGATAGCTTGAGCGGGTTGCATTGTTTATATCAGATGGAGGATTCATGTCCGCTCTCACTTCCGTCTCCGGTTTCCCGCGCATCGGCCAGAACCGCGAGCTGAAGAAGATTATCGAAGCCTATTGGAAGGGTGCCGCCGCGCTTGACGACGTGCGCGCCACCGCCAAGGAGCTGCGTGCCAAGCATTGGAAGTTGCAGCAGGCAGCAGGAATCGACCTGATTCCGAGCAATGACTTCAGCTATTACGACCAAATGCTCGACACCGCCATCCTGCTGAACGTCATTCCGCAGCGCTACCAGCGTCTCGCTTTCGACAATCCCGAGGAGACGCTGTTCGCCATGGGCCGCGGCTACCAGGGAGACAAGGGCGACGTCACTGCGTTGCCGATGAAGAAGTGGTTCACCACCAACTACCACTACTTGGTGCCGGAAGTCGATGAAGTCACCGACATCCGGCTCAACAGCACCAAGCCGTTCGATGAGTTCAACGAGGCGAAGGCGCTCGGCATCACCACCAAGCCGGTGCTCATCGGCCCGTACACTTTCCTCAAGCTCGCCCGCAACCCGCAGGCCGAAGAACTCGAATACGATAGGGGCCTGATCAACGCGGTCGCTGCCGTCTACGCCGAGGTCGTGGCTAAGTTCGCCGAACTGGGTGCCGAATGGATCCAGATTGACGAACCGTACCTCGTGCTCGACAAGGAACCGGGCGACGTCGAACTGTTCAAGAGCCTATACGCCAAGATCCTGCCCGCACGCGATGGCAAGATTAAGGTGCTGCTCAACACCTACTTCGGCCACATCGCCGACGTGTATGAGACTGTCAACCTGCTCGCCTTCGACGGCATCGGACTCGATCTCAACGAAGGCAAGGATGAGAATCTCGCCGCTGTTGAAAAGTTTGGCGTCGCCGAGAACACCACCATCTTTGCCGGCGTGGTCAACGGCCGCAACATCTGGCGCAACGATTACGCCGTCAGCCTCGGCCTCGTTGACGCGCTGAAGAAGGTCACCGACAACGTAGCCGTCTCCACCGCAAGCTCCCTACTGCACGTGCCGTTTAGCACCGAAGGTGAGGACGGTCTCGCCGACGACGTGCGCAAACATTTCGCCTTCGCTGTTGAAAAGCTCGGCGAACTGCACGACATCGCGGTCCTTGCCGACGCCGGCGAAGAAGCCAAGAAGGCATCCGAAGCGTTGGCCGCCAACCAGGCACTGTTCGACGGTACCCGCGTCGCCGCCGACAAGAACGTGGCGGAACGTCTCGCAGCCCTGACCGACGCGGACTTCGTACGCCAGCCGGCACGCGCCGAACGTCAGAAGGCACAGCGCGAGTCGTTGAACCTGCCATTGCTGCCGACCACCACCATCGGATCCTTCCCGCAAACCAAGGAAGTGCGCGCCGAACGCGCTAGGCTGCGCAAGGGTGAGATCACCAAGGCAGAATACGACGAATACATGAAGGCGCAGATTGACGCCTGCATCAAGCATCAGGAGCAGATTGGCCTCGACGTGCTTGTGCATGGCGAATTCGAACGTAACGACATGGTCGAATACTTCGGCCAGAACCTCAACGGTTTCCTGTTCACCAAGAACGCTTGGGTGCAGTCTTACGGCACCCGCTGCGTGAAGCCCCCGATCGTATGGGGCGACGTGTCCCGCGCCAACCCGATCACTGTGGAATGGAGCGCCTACGCTCAGTCTCGCACCAGCCATGTGATGAAGGGCATGCTCACCGGCCCGGTCACCATTCTCAACTGGTCCTGGCCGCGCGAGGACATCACCCACGAGCAGCAGACCCAGCAGCTGGCTCTCGCCATCCGCGACGAAGTGCTTGACCTCGAAGCTGCTGGCATCAAGGTCATCCAGATCGACGAGGCCGCCCTGCGCGAAAAGCTGCCGCTCAGGAAGACCGACTGGCACAAGAAGTACCTCGACTGGGCCATTCCGGCATTCCGACTGGTGCACTCCGCGGTCAAGCCGACCACGCAGATCCACACCCATATGTGCTACTCGGAGTTCAACGACATCATCACCGATATCGACGCTATGGACGCCGACGTGATCTCCTTCGAAGCCTCCCGCGGTGATCTTGTGGTGCTCGACGCCATTCACGACGCCAACTTCGAAACCGAAGCTGGCCCGGGCGTCTACGACATCCACTCGCCGCGCATCCCGTCCGAAGCGGAAATCGAGGAACGCATCTACGAAATCCTCAAGAAGATGGACATCGAAAAGGTGTGGATCAACCCCGACTGCGGTTTGAAGACACGCGGCAACGCCGAAACCTGGCCAAGCCTCGAAAACCTCGTGGCCGCAGCCCAGGCTGTGCGTGCCAAGCTGGCCAAGTAAGGCGAAACGTTAGGAACAAGACAACAGCCATGCATTCGCCAATGTTCTCGCTCGAGGTGTTCCCTCCAAAGCGAACCTCCCCTGTGGGTACCATCTACGACACGTTGGATGGCCTGCAGGGGTTGGACCCCGATTTCATTTCCGTCACCTACGGCACCGGCAAATCATCCGACCGTACGCTGACAGCGCGCATCGCCCACACCGTGAGTGAATACGGCATCCCCAGTGTGGCCCATCTGACCGCGCAATATCTGAACAAGGATGACGTCGACCAGGCGCTTGACATGTTCGAACAGGCCAAAGTCTCCGGCGTACTCGCCTTGCGTGGCGACCGCATCGATGGTGCCGAACCGGCAGGAGTGTTCGAACATGCCAGCGATCTGGCCGTGTATATCCGCCAGCAGCGTCCGGGCATGAAGATCTACGGCGCCTGCTATCCGGAAAAGCATCCGCAGGCGGCAACACTGGAAGAAGACATCGACAATCTCAAAAAGAAAGTCGACGCCGGCGTGACACACTTGATCTCGCAACTGTTCTACGATAACGAGGACTTCCTGAGATTCCTCGACAAAGCGAGGACTGCAGGCATCGATGTGCCGATTGAAGCGGGCATCATGCCAGTCATGAACGCGAAATCGGTGTTGAACATGTCGAGCAAATGTCAGTCGAAGATTCCCGAAAAACTCGGCATCATGCTCGATAAATGGGGAAGCGACAAGGCTTTGCTTAAAGAGGCGGGTATTGCTTACGCATCCGAGCAGATCTGCGATTTGGTAGCGCGGGGCGTCGACGGTGTGCACCTGTATACGATGAACCATCCATGCGTCAGCCGACGTATTTGGTCCAACGTCAAACCATTCTTCGTCTGATTTCAGGCGATGCAACAAACATCAGGGGCGGTTGCGGGTATTTCGCAACCGCCCCTGGTTTTATACGGTTACTATAGAAACCATGACTTCCATGCAACACAAGTTTGGAGCGCTCGATCTGATTCGGGCAGGGCTGCAAGATCTCGACAAAGCTCGCACATTGTTCGATGAGCTGCACAATGACGGCATTGACGATGACAGAATGCGACTGCTGCTGACAACGCTGGAAAAAGCATGCGATCCTGACGTCGCGCTCAGCAACCTGGTGGACATCATCAAAGTGGTGCAAAGCCAAGGTGAGGATTTCACCAACATCATCGCCGATGAGAACTCTTTCATACGACTGATTACCGTGCTTGGCGTATCCGATGAAATGGGCAAGCTCATGCGATTCCGTCCCGAACTTGTGGAGGCCGCGGCCAATGACGCCTGCGAAAGCCATCTTTACAATCACGAACAGCGCAGAGCGCATGTGCTCAAATCGGTAGGAGCCGATCCCAATGACCATACCATGCCGACCGCAAGCCTGCCACTTGCCGAAGCTGCGACGGCGCTACGTAAAACCTATCGCAAACAACTCGCCGCAATCATGGCGCAAGATGCCACTGCGAACGATCCCATCACAATCCAACCGCGCATCAGCACCGAACTTTCCGACCTAGCGGACGCGGCGCTTGAAGGCGCGCTCGCCATCGCACGCCATGAAGTGGACGGCAGCGAACACGTGCGCTTCGCCATCATCGGCATGGGCAAACTGGGTGCACAGGAGCTCAACTACGTATCCGACGTGGACCTCATCTACGTGGTGGAACCGGCGGACGCGGACACCAATGGCATGACGCTCAGCCGAGTCGGAACCAAAATGGCGACCACCCTGCAACGCGTATGCCAATCCGTCATTATGGGCGTCGCCGAACCGACTCTCTGGCAGATCGACGGCGGACTGCGCCCCGAAGGCAAGGATGGTCCACTGGTACGCCGGCTCGAATCCCATGAAGCCTATTATGAGCAATGGGCTGAAAACTGGGAATTCCAAGCTCTGCTCAAAGCACGCCCGGTAGCCGGCGATTCTGACCTTGGTCAAGCGTATATGAGCATGACCCGACCGTTCGTCTGGACCGCATCCAAACGAGACAACTTCGTTTACGACTGCCAGCAGATGCGCAAACGTGTCGAAGATCTTATCCCCAACCCGCTCAAAGACCGCGAAATCAAACTCGGCAGGGGAGGTCTGCGCGACGTTGAATTCACCGTGCAGATGCTTCAACTCGTGCATGGGCGCTCCGACGAGGCATTGCGTACCAGCTCCACACTCGAATCCCTGCAAGCCTTGGCCGAGGGTGGATACGTCTCACGCAAACAAGCCAAAAAACTCTCATGGGACTACCGATTCGAACGAGTACTGGAACACCGACAGCAAATGTGGGCGCTCAAGCGCACCCACCTGTTCCCGGACCTCGGCAAAGCCAGCGCGGGAGGCCTTGAACGCAAACGAGACATCACCATCGACGACCTGAACCAAAATATCGAACTACGTCGACTCGCACGCGCGTTCCACTTGCATCCCGAAGAACTCGTCAACAAATATGATGAGACGCGTCGCGAAGTACGCCACCTGCACATGGACATCTATTACAGGCCTATGCTGCCCATCAACGCGGGACTCGACGACGAACAGGTGAAACTGTCCACGAAAGCCACGCAAGAACGATTCGAATCCATCGGATTCGCCGACGCCGACGCGGCCATGCGCCACGTCACCGCACTCACCGCAGGCATCTCCCGAGCCGCGAAAATCAACCGCATCCTGCTGCCCGCGGTATTGCAATGGCTCGGCGAAGGTCAGAATCCAGACATGGGACTGCTCAACTGGCGCAAACTCGAAGAAAACTTCGGTTCCGAAAGCGAATACCTCGGATTCCTACGCGACTCGCCATCAGCGGCACAACGCCTATGTCACGTACTATCCAACTCACGATTCCTCGGCGACGCACTCAACAAATCCGTCGAATCCGTCACTTGGCTCGGCAACGACGAATCCCTGCAACCACGCTCGCGCGAAAGCCTCAATATCCAAACCAAGGCAACGCTCGAACGCAACGCCGGCAACATCAACGACTTCGCCAACTCCATCCGAGCCATGCGCAGACACGAAATCGAACGTATCGGCCTCGCATGGATGAGCGGCGTGATCGACGATGAAGCATCGCTCGCCGGCATGACCGACGTATACGACGCAGCCATCGAAGCGTCACTGCAATGGGCCATCCGGCATCGCATCAACGACATGCAGCTCGAACAAGCGCCCGCCGCAATCGCCATCATCGGCATGGGACGCTACGGCGGCAGGGAAGTCAACTTCAGCTCCGACGCCGACGTGATCATCATCTATCGGCCAGCCGAAGGCGCCGACGACACCCAAGCCAACCTCTTCGCACGCAAAGTACAGGAAGACCTGCGCGCGATTCTGCAAGGCCCAACCACATTCGAACCAAAAATCGAACTCGACATGGACTTGAGACCTGAAGGCAAAAACGGACCACTCGTACGTTCCTACGCATCCTGCGAGGAATACTACCGATCCTGGGCAAGCACATGGGAACATCAGGCACTGCTACGCGCCCGGTACGCAGCAGGCGACGCGGCTCTCGCCGAGGACTTCCTGATGAACATCGCCGATCCGCTTAGATATCCGAAGATCGATCTTACGGAAACACAAATTGCTGAAATCCGTAAGCTCAAGGCACGTATGGAAGCTGAACGTTTGCCGCGCGGCGTACGCAGGGATCGCCATCTGAAACTCGGCAAGGGTGGACTATCGGATGTTGAGTGGACGATTCAACTGCTGCAATTGCAGCATGCGGGAGACAACGCCAACCTGCGCGTCAACGGCACATTGCAGGCATTGGACGAGCTGGAACATCGCAAGCTGATCTCCGTCGGCGACGCCGTGGTGTTGCGTAAGGCATGGCGCATGTGCACTGCCGCGCGCAACGGCAGCTATTTGTGGAGCGGACGCGTCAATCAGGCCGATATTCTGCCGGACGATTCATATTCGCTGGGAGGTGTCGCCGTGTATCTCGGCTACGATGCGAATCGCGGTCAGCATTTCGAAAACGATCTGCTTGCAGTAATGCGCAAAGCCCGCGACGTAACGGAACGTATCTTCTACGGTCTTTCGTGACGCTCCCGTTGAAGCATGCTTCATGAACACGCGGTGAACTGATGGGGTCTGCATTTCAGGCTATAGTTGGCTAGGTCACTTCGGGTGGCCACCTTCAACCACAAGTTGCATGAAAGGTGAGCCGTTGTCTTCAGTACTCGAACAGGCGGTTGAAACGCCGATGGTCGGAAAAAGTGTCATCACATTGGATGATCTTTCCATTCGCCAGATTCAGGAATTACTCCACAAGGCGCAGTACATTGATTCTCATCGTAAAGAAGTGGCGCACGCCTGCGACGGCAGGGTGCTCGCCACTTTGTTTTATGAGCCCAGCACCCGTACGCGTCTAAGCTTTGAAACCGCCATGCTCCGACTTGGCGGCAAGGTGATCGGCTTCGCCGGCGCTCAGCTCGCTTCCGTGACCAAGGGCGAAACCATTTCGGACACTCTGAAAACCGTGTCCAACTACGTAGACGTGGTGGCGATCCGCCACCCGAAGGAAGGCGCTGCTCTCGTGGCGTCCCGCGCGGCTTCCGTACCGGTCATCAATGCCGGCGACGGTGGACACATGCACCCCACACAGACCTTGGCCGATTTGGCGACGCTGCAGTCGCGCTTCGGTCGCGTGAACAATCTGACCGTCGGTCTGTGCGGCGATCTTACCTTCGGTCGTACCGTACACTCCCTGATCGAAACCCTGTGCCGTTTCGGCAATGTGAACTTCGTGTTGGTCAGCCCGGACGAGCTCAAGACCCCACAGTACGTGCTCGACCGTATCAACGCCACCGACTCCTGCTCCTACACGGAAGTCAAGGATCTCGTTTCCGTGATCGGCGATCTCGACGTGCTGTACATGACCCGCGTGCAGAAGGAACGATTCTTCAACGAAGACGACTATCTGCGACTGCGCGACACTTACATTCTCGACGAAGCCAAGATGGCTTACGCCAAAAAAGACATGGCTGTGCTGCACCCGTTGCCGCGAGTCAACGAAATTGCCGTTGAAGTGGATGACGACCCACGCGCCGCCTACTTCGAACAGGTCAAGAACGGCATGCTCATGCGCATGGCATTGGAAAGCTCGGTGGTTGGAGACGAACTGCCGGGATACGAACCGCTTGAATCCAAGGAGGTTGCGGCCTGATGGAAGTTACCAGCATTCAGAACGGCATCATCATCGACCATGTGCCTGCCGGCACTGCGCTCAAGGTGCTCGAATACCTGAAAATTGATCCGGCTAAGACCAAGCTCGCGCTGATCATGAACACCGACAGCCACATGTTCGGCACCAAAGACATCATCAAGATCGAAAGCGAAGAGGAAGCCGAAACCATCGACCTTGACGTGCTCGGCCTTGTGGCACGCACCGCAACCGTCGGCATTGTGCGCGGCGGCAAAATCGTAGAGAAAAAGCAGCCTACACTGCCGGAACATGTGGTCAATATCATCAAATGCGTGAACCCGCGCTGCGTGACGACCACCGAGCCGGCCGTGCAGATGTTCCACCTGGTGCATTCCGACCGTCAGGAATACCGCTGCGACTACTGCGACGAGGAAGCGAAGTTCTGACCCATGACCCTCACCCTTCACGACATCAAGGTTTGGAACACCGGCGAAGTCATCGACCTGATCGTCCCATCCGACACTGATGAAACGGTGGACGCTTCGGTCATGACCATCGCCCCGGGATTCGAAGATCCCCACGTTCACTTCCGCGATCCGGGACAGACCTACAAGGAATCCATGGTTTCCGGCTGCGCGGCCGCCGCCTCTGGCGGATACACGAACGTGCTCATTATGCCGAACACCGTTCCCGCCATGGATGGCGTGAAGGTGACGGCGGGGGAACCGGGCGCCAGCGAAGTGCTTGACGCCGGTTTCGACACGGTCATCGACTATTTGCAGCATTACGAACAAGCCCATGATGTGACCTTGCCGGTGCGCTATGACCTGTGCGTATGCGCTTCCAAAGGGCGTGCAGGCAAGGAAGCGACCGACGTGGCCGACTGGGTCGGCTACCTGCCGGAACATGATGACGACAACAAGGATGCCTATCAGCTGTGCCACCCGGTGACTGCCATCAGCGATGACGGTTCCGCGGTAACACCGGAAATCCTCGATCAAGTGTTCGACAACGTCAAGGAATCAGGTTTGTACCTGATCGAGCATTGCGAACACCACGACACCGGAGCGGTCAACGAGGGTCCCGTATCACGAGAACTGGGCGTACCCGGCATTCCCGAAGACACCGAACTGAGGATCGTCGAACGCGATATCGAGATGGCGCGCAAAACCGGCGTGCACGTGCATTTCCAGCATGTCAGCACTGCGATTTCCTTCGACGCGATTCGCAAGGCCAAAGCTGAAGGATTACCGATCACGTGCGAAACCGCACCGCACTACATTGCGTTGTGCGATGAAGCGTTGCTGAAATACGGCACGCTCGCCAAGATGAATCCGCCGTTGCGCTCCGAAGAGGATCGCAAGGCAACCATCGCAGCCGTAGCTGACGGCACCGTCGATCTGTTGGCCACCGACCATGCACCGCACACCATGGAAGAGAAGGACCTTGGTTTCCTCGATGCTCCGAACGGCATCATTGGTCTTGAATGCGCGTATGGCGTATGCCACAAGATTCTTGTGGATGGCGGCTTTATCTCCGACGAACGCTTGATTGAACTCATGTCGACTGCGCCAGCAGAACTTATGGGTCACATCAAGGCCGACATCACAGCGTTGCTTGACGAATACGCAGACGCCGTCCCCGGAGACGACGACACTAAACGTGTGCTGGACCTCGGCAAGGTTCCTGCAGAAGACCGCGCGGATCTGGTAGTGCTCAACATCGACGAGAAATGGACCGTGGATCCCGAACGTTTCCATTCCTCGGCTCGAAACACCCCATTCGGCGGATGGCAGGTCACCGGCCGGCCGCTCGCCACCATCATCGGTTCGAAACTGGTCTTCAGTCGTATTAACAAGGAGGATTGATGGATCGCCTGATCGAAGCAATCGAAGCCAAGCAGAATCCAAGCGTTGTAGGACTTGACCCGACCGAAGCGCTCGTGCCAGCGCAAATCGTGGCCAGCTTCGCCGAGGAGATCAGCGAGCAGGTTGAAGATCCGGCGGAAGCACCTGCCATGCAGCTTTCCGTGGCCTTCTTCGAATTCAACCGCGCCATCATCGACGCCGTCGCAGACATCGTTCCCGCGGTCAAACCGCAGATCGCCATGTATGAGGCGCTCGGTCCGGCAGGCATCGACGCTTACACCATGACCTGCGAATACGCCAAGCAGAAGGGATTGTATGTGCTCGGCGACGTCAAGCGCGGAGACATCGGCTCCACCGCAGCCGCATATGCTCATCACCTCAGCGGTGTAGGATTGGACGACACCGCCTACGATCCATGGCATGAGGATGCGGTGACCGTGAACCCATACCTCGGCACCGATGGCATCACACCGTTCGTCGATGCCGCCACCGCCAACGACAAAGACATCTTCGTGCTCGTGCGTACCTCCAACCCATCCAGCAGCGAACTGCAGGAACTTGAACTCGCCTCCGGCGAACGCGTATACGAGCATGTTGCCGATCTAGTGGAAGGTTGGGGCGCCGAAACCATTGGCAAGAACGGCTATTCGCACGTTGGCGCGGTGGTCGGAGCCACCCACCCGGAGGAAGGTAAGGCATTGCGTGCGCGCATGCCGCACACATTCTTCCTAGTGCCGGGCTACGGTGCCCAGGGCGGTACCGCACAGGGCGTGGCCGGCATGTTCGACCGCGACGGCATGGGCGCTCTCGTCAACTCGTCTCGAGGCATTATCGGAGCATGGAAGAAGTCCGACAAGTATTCCGAATCCATGAGTGCCGACGATGCTTTGGACCTGGTTGCCGAATCGGCACGTGAAGCAGCCAAAGACATGCGTGACAATCTGCGTGCGGTCCTGCCGTAACTTGCCGACTGGCCAACTGTTCAATCTGAAAGAAAAACAACCATCAAACCATCGAACGTAACAGAGAGGGAGTTCATGACCACCGCAACAACGTTCGTTCCGACCGTTGCCGAGGCGACTGCGGCAGGCTTTTTCCCGAGCCGGCATGAAGTCGAGGTCGTTGACAATCGGGAACTGACCGACGGTGTGTACCGTTTGACGTTCCGTGACGAATACATCGCCAGCCATGCAAGGCCGGCACAATTCGTTGACGTATATTCCAACGATCCAAGCAAGCTGATGCCGCGTCCGTTCGGCGTTTGCGAAACCGATGGCGACGAAGTCAGCCTCATGTTCGCCGTGGTAGGCAAGGGCACCGCCGAATTCGCGCAGCTGAAGCCGGGAGACACCATTCGTGTGATGGGTCCGCTTGGCAATTCGTTCAAAACCAAGGAGCCGGCCAATTATGTGCTGGTGGCTGGTGGCCTTGGTGTGCCTCCGCTCGTGCATGCGGCGCAGCATATTGCCGGCGTCGAAGGCGCGGTCAGCACCGCGGTGTTCGGCTACCGTAATGTGCATTTCGGCGACGAATACGTGGGCAAGTATGCCGACAAGGTGTACAGCATCGACGAGAGCGAAGGCAATGTGATTACCCTGCTCGACCGTATCGAAGACGAGTTGCTCGGTGGCGAGCTTAAGCCGGTGATTCTGACCTGCGGACCTCTACCGATGATGAAAGCCGTGGCCGCATGGGCCGCGAAGCGTGACATGGCATGCCAACTGAGTTTGGAACAGCGCATGGGCTGTGGTTATGGCACTTGCGTGCTGTGCACGGTCGACACGTTGGATGGACGTTTGAAGGTCTGCTCCGACGGTCCGGTATTTACTCGTGAACGTTTGGGATGGGGTGAATGAGATGATCGACGATACCCAGCATGAGAACCTGTACGGTTCGTACGAATGGAAGCACTCCACGCAGGTGGCGGGCGTGCCGTGGAAGAATCCGGTCGCCACGGCTTCCGGCACCTTCCAGTATGCGGCGGTCCGCTGGTTCTACGACGTGAGCCAACTGGGCGCGGTCACCACCAAGGGCGTCTCCCCGGTACCATGGGAAGGCAATCCCGGCATCCGTACCGCTGAAGGCCCATCCAGCAACATCAACGCGGTCGGCCTGCAGAACCCGGGCGTGGACCATTATTTGGAAGACGACCTGCCCAAACTCAAGGCCATCAACGCTACGGTCATCGCCAATGTGGCCGGCCACTGCGATGACGACTATGTCGAAGTCGTGTCCAAGCTGAACGATTCGCCTGCCGACATGCTGGAAATCAACGTGAGCTGCCCGAACGTGTCCGCCGGAGGTATGAGCGTCGGCACCGATCCGGTGGCATTGAGCCGTCTGATCACCAGACTGCGCAAGCTCACCGACAAGAAGATGATTGTCAAGCTCACGCCGAACGTCACCGACATCACCGTGCCTGCCCGAGCGGCCGTGGAAAGCGGCGCCGACGCGCTGAGCATGATCAACACACTGCTTGGCATGCGCATTAACATTCGCACTGGAGAGCCGATCATCGACCATGTGACCGGCGGCGTTTCCGGACCGGCCGTGCTGCCGATGGGACTCGTGGCCGTGTGGAAGACCCGCTCCGCATTACCGAAAACTCCGATCATCGGCATCGGCGGCATCGATTCCGGTGAGAAGGCGCTCGAATACCTGTATGCCGGCGCGAACGCCGTGGAAGTCGGCGCAGCCGCACTGTTCGAACCGACCGCACCATTGCGCGTGGCCCGCGAACTCGACGACCTACTCGACGCACGCCCCGAACTCGCAGACAAGCTCGCCAAGGGCGAAACTTGGCGCTGACCTCGATTATTCATCAAAGGAGCATGACATGACTGAATCCCTCGACCACCGTTTTACCAAGTTCCTGCTGGAAGCACAGGCACTGAAATTCGGCGAGTTCACGCTGAAGTCCGGTCGCAAGTCGCCGTATTTCATCAATGCTGGCGCATTCAACGACGGACGTAAGATCGCCACACTCGGCGCATTCTATGCGGAGAAGATCGCGGCAGAAATCGAAGCAGGCAATCTGCCGGACGATATCGACACCATTTTCGGCCCTGCTTACAAGGGCATTCCGCTGGGCGTCTCCACCGCAATCGCTCTGACTTCCGACCACGGTATGGAAGTCGGCTACACCTTCGACCGCAAGGAGAAGAAGGATCATGGCGACGGCGGCATGATGGTCGGCACCCAGTTGACCGACGGTATGAAGGTGCTGCTCGTCGACGATGTGATGACCGCAGGCACCGCAGTACGCGAGGTCATTCCCAAGCTCAAAGCCGAAGCGAATGTGGAGGTCGTTGGCTTGGTGCTTTCCGTGGATCGTATGGAAAAGACCAAGGATTCCGACACGTCCGCGGTGAAGGCAGTCGAAGCAGAGTTCGGCTTCCCGGTGTTCGCCATCGCCAATGTGCGTGAGATCTTCGAAGCCGGCCAGCATATCGAAACCGCTGACGGCACCGCGTACGTGACCGACGAGATTAAGGCCGCTGCCGACGCCTATCTGAAGCAGTATGGCGCCTGAATTCCATAGGTGAATCGTATAGGATCCTATAGTCGAACATGTAAAAAAGTGCCTCGCACCAATCGAAAGCATCGGTGCGAGGCACTTTTCATATCTCATAGCGGAGTGCATCCAGTCGATGAGTGCACTCAGTCGATCAGGTTGTATCCATGGTCGGCCACCACCGACTTGAGCTTCTCCAAATAGTTTTCCGCGGCCTTCGACAGCTTCGCACGCTCGTTCGTGATCCAGCCGACCAGCATGGTCTCATCGGTGTCAAGCGGCACGGTCACGATTTTCTCATTGTTGAGATCGCCGTTATCGATGCCGGTGCACACGGTATAGCCGTTCAGACCGATGATGAAGTTCAGAATCGTCGCACGGTCGGTCACGTTGATCTGCTTGGGAGAGTATTCCGGCCAGACCGCCTCTTCGGCGAAGAAGAAGCTGCCCTCCTCGCCCTGCTCGTACTGGATGAACGGGAACGGCTTCAGATCGTCCATCGTGACTTTCTTCTTGCCGGCCAGCGGATTGCTGTGCGAAATGAACACATGCAACGGGGCGCGGAACAGTGGATGGAATTCCAAATGCTTTTCGCGCAACATCTTGCCGATCACGTCCTTGTTGAAATCGGACAGATAGATGATGCCGATTTCGGAAAGCATGTTCGCCACTTGGTTGATGATGTCTTTGGTGCGCGTCTCACGAATAGTGAATTCGTATTCGTCGGATTTGATGGAGTTGATCATTTCCACGAACGCTTCGACAGCGAACATGTAATGCTGTGTGGACACGGAGCACAACTGCTTGCGTGGCTTCGCGTTCTTGTAACGTTCTTCGAGCAGCGACGCTTGGTCGAGCACCTGGCGCGCGTAGGTGAGGAATTCCGCTCCGTCCACGGTCAAGGCGATGCCTTGCGACGAGCGGGTGAAGATCTCGATGCCAAGCTCGTTCTCGAGTTCCTTCACAGATGAGCTCAACGCGGGCTGTGACACGTATAGTTCGTGCGAGGCTTCGTTCATGGAACCGCATTCCACGATTTTCACAATATATTTCAGCTGAAGAAGAGTCATAAACTCAGGTTAGAGCCATGTGATGACTGTGGGGGAGTGCTTATACCCTCTTGTCTGGATAGTGGACTACCGATCACACAGATCGAGGATACGGAAAACCAATTGCAGCAAAGCGAAATAGACGCGGTGCAGCAAGCGGTGACTGCGCAGACGCAGCTTTCCATCGCTCAAGCGTAGATTGACTCCGCATTATTCCAGTTGGTTTCTGTGCAAGTGTAGATTGACGAGGCCCGCACACAGTTGGAAACCATCAAAACCGTGCTCGACAAAACCGGCCAGATATTCGCTCAATGGAGACAGACCGGCTTGACGGGTCAGGCTTACACTCAAAAGAGTGTCTCTATCGGAGTGCTCCGTATCGCCATACAAGCAACAAAAAGGGATTGCCCGGCCTTCTACCACACCAGACAATCCCGTTCGTCACAAAAACCTACTACAGTTTGGTCTACTGGTACAGATGGCCGCCTTGCTCGCGGAAGCGCTCGCTCATGGCTTGCATGCCGGCAGCGATGGTTTGCGCGTCGGCGACGAGCTCCTCTTGTGCTTCGGCATTACCGAATTTTTTGCGGATGTTTTGGCTGATGGCCATGGAACAGAACTTTGGACCGCACATCGAACAGAAATGCGCCATTTTCGCAGGCTCGGCCGGCAAAGTATCATCATGGAACGCGATGGCGGTGTCCGGATCGTAGCTCAGGTTGAACTGGTCGAGCCAACGGAATTCGAAACGTGCCTTGCTTATGGCATTGTCGCGGTCGATGGCATGCGGATGATGCTTGGCGATATCAGCTGCATGGCAGGCGATCTTGTATGCGATCACACCTTGCTTCACATCGTCCTTATTCGGCAATCCAAGATGTTCCTTCGGTGTCACATAACACAGCATGGCAGTGCCATAGCGGGCGATTTCCACACCGCCGATCGCCGACGTGATGTGGTCGTAGCCGGGAGCGGTGTCAGTGGTAAGCGGTCCAAGCGTGTAGAACGGCGCGTCCTTGCAGATCGCCTTTTCCATTTCGATGTTCATGCGCACGGTGTCGAACGGAATATGGCCAGGCCCTTCGATCATCACCTGCACGTCGTGTTCCCATGCACGCTGGGTAAGCTCGCCCAAAGTCATCAGTTCGGCAAACTGTGCTGCATCGTTCGCATCGGCAAGCGATCCCGGACGAAGTCCATCACCCAGTGAGAACGCCACATCGTACTTGGCGAAGATCTCACACAATTCATCGAAATGCGTATACAGGAAGCTTTCCTGATGATGCTGCAAACACCATTCAGCCATGATCGAACCGCCACGCGAAACGATGCCTGTCATACGGTTCGCCGTCAACGGCACGAAACGCAGCAGCACACCGGCATGAATCGTCATATAGTCCACGCCCTGTTCGCACTGTTCGATCACCGTGTCGCGGAACAGTTCCCAGCTGAGCTTGGACGCATCATCCTCCACCTTTTCGAGCGCCTGATACATTGGCACGGTACCAATCGGCACGGGGGAGTTGCGCAAAATCCATTCACGAGTGGTGTGAATGTCGTTGCCGGTAGACAGATCCATTACAGTGTCGGCACCCCACTTGGTGGCCCACGTGAGCTTCTCCACCTCCTCGTCAATAGACGAAGTGACCGCCGAATTGCCCATATTGGCGTTGAGCTTGGTGAGGAACTTCGAGCCGATGATCATGGGCTCGGCTTCGGGATGGTTGATATTGCAAGGCATGACGGCACGTCCTGCGGCCAGTTCGCTGCGCACCAGTTCCACGCTACAATGCTCGCGTTCCGCCACATAGCGCATTTCCGGTGTGATGATGTTGTGGCGTGCGTACCACATTTGCGTCACCGGATGATCCTTGGCCTTCATCGACTTATGCTGGCGACCGCGCCATTCCTTGGAAGCCTTGCCACGTTTGATGGCGCGTTTGCCGTCATCTTCCAAATTGCGGCGACGTCCTTCATATTCCTCGACGTCTCCACGGTCAAGAATCCAGTCCAGACGTAGGGGAGCGAGACCCTCCTTCGGATCGCATTTCGGACCTTCGGTGTTGTAATCCTTGAATGGTGCGTTCGGTCCGACGCCAGGCGTGTCGGACAGTTTGATTTCGGTGTACGGCACTTGCAGATCGTAGGAACCGAATTCGTTTTCGAAATGCACCGGCGTGGTTTTACGAATATGGGCTTTGTCTCGCTGTTTGGAATCGCGTGCGGCAATGTCGACACGCTGTTGCTTGGCGAGCTTGGATGCGGCCTTGGCTTCCTTCGCATTGGTGAACTTCTTTTCGCCGGATGCGCCGTCGGCTGTGTTGTCAGGGTTGATTTCCGCTGTTTTCTGGGCTTTCATGCGTGGTGCGTACCCGTGCTTTGCGTCGCTACGTACGGCTTTCCAGCGCGCTACCATATTGCGGGTTGCGGCTTCCGGATCATCGGCTCCTGCAATCGCGGACACCACGAACCAGCCTGCCGCCTTTGAATGCGCCAGCATTTCCATATCATCTGCGGTCACGCCACCGCCTACCACTACCGGAAAACCACTGGCTGAGCAAATAGTGTTGATCTGCTCTTCGTCAAGCGTGCGACCGGAACCGTCATTGCCGCCTACGGACGCTTCCGGCTTGGTGACGGAAACATGCAACGGCGCCGCACCGATATAGTCGATGCAGCCGTCGGGCAATTCGTTGATGAGTTTGACCAGGCTTTCTGTTTCCGCCGACAATCCCACGATGGCATCTTCGCCAAGCAGTGCACGGGCTTCGCGCGGTTCCATATCGGTCTGTCCGATGTGCACGCCGTCGACCTTGATGCCTTTGCTGCGGGCCTGCCAGACCACGTCCACACGGTCGTCGATTACGAATGCCACGGAATCCGACTTATTGTTGTCTTCGATGATTTGCGCGATATCACGCGCCATGTCGGTAAGATCCTTCGCATCAGCGTCTTTGGCGCGAAGTTGGATGAAGCTTGCGCCCCCGCGCAACGCATCATCGACAACGTCGGTGATCGGTCGGCCTTTGCAATCCTGCGGTCCTACCACAAGATAGGCACTCAGGTCGAAGCTGTCTCGCATCGACGCATATGGATAATTGTTCATGATTCCCCCTTGATTATGCTGTTTTGGGTTGGGAAAATTTGAATTCGTCAGTAAATGGGTATGCTGACACGCCCGTATTCTTGGATACACGGGATGGAAACGAAATTACGATTAATGATTTCGCGATGCAGACTGTTTAGTTGACGCGCCTGTTGCGTTGACTCTTACGGATACCAATTGACGATGGCAATGCGTGTGTGCTGTGGCACTCATTCTCCGCTCCCTACGATGGTGTTAACCAACAGGTTCAAAGGGTCAGGCATTCGCCTATCTCAGCTCCGTTAGGGGAGCCCCCCTGCTTTATATTTGGCTATGAATCTACGCCCTGCACTGGACGTAGATTTCATCGAAGCCCATAGATGAGTTAGGCCAGTCGTCACTTTCGCATGTATCGCCTTCATCCGTATCACGTCCCCGCCTCGCAACTCACAGCGAAACTCTCTTTGCAGGCCACTTCGATATGACGGATCGTGCTGATGAGTGTGAGTTGTACTACTGGTTGGGCAAGCTTTTCTGAGGGGTATGCCGGAAGCGGCCGGGGAGGCATGGTCAGTGCCGAGGAAGTCGCCGACCATCCGTACGACTATGCCGACACTTTCATCCGCAATACGATGGTGTTCACCTAAAATGCTTTGGAAGGGTCTTGGTTGGCGTCGAACGGATGCTGGTCAAGACCCTTTAGAGCTTCATGATGTTCTCTTCGATGTGACGGATAACAGTAATGAAAGCCTCATCGTTTTGCCCGGTTGGATCTGACAGATTCCAATTATCGTCGAAAGCCTTGCCGATATAGGGACATCCCACGTCGCAGCCCATGGAAATCGCGATATCAGGTTTTGGAATATCCGAAATCAGTTTGGAGTATTGCGTTTTCTCCATGTCGATGCCGTAAAGCTCTCTCATGAGTCGTACGGCATCCTGATTGATCTGCGGCTTGGTTTCCACACCTGCGGAATAAAAATCAAAATCGGTTCCGCGTAAATGCTTTCCCAACGCTTCGGCAATCTGGCTGCGGCATGAATTATGCACGCAAATAAAAGCCACTTTTCTCATAGCTTCCCCTGTCTGCGATGTTATGATTTCGCGATTGCTGTTCCGTATTATACGTTTCGTCCAATGCTCCGCGTCCACATCATCGAATAACACAATGCCCGGTGCGACCATGGCATAAGCTGGTCGTACCGGGCATTGGCTTGGATTATTCGCCCCAGACTTCTTCGGCGATGGACCTTACGAGTGCGATCTTAGCCCACTGCTGCTCCTCAGTGAGCTTGTTGCCTTCCTCAGTGGAGGCAAAACCGCATTGTGTGGACAGGCACAGACGCTCCAACGGCACATACTGGGCCGCTTCGTAGATGCGAGCCTTGATCGTTTCCGGATCTTCAAGTTCCGACCTCTTGGAGGTGATGAGGCCAAGCACAACCTGCTTATCACCGGAAACCTCAGCCAGTGGCGCAAAGTCACCGGAACGGTCGTCGTCGAACTCCAGATAGTAGGCGTCCACGTTCTCTTCGCCAAACAGCTTGGCTGCGACCGGAGCGTAACCGCCGGATGACAGCCATGTGGAATGGAAATTACCGCGGCAGATATGGGTGTTGATCACCAGGTCGTCAGGCTGGTCAGCGATCACCGCGTTGATCACGTCGAGATTCTCCTGCTGCAGGCGAGCCGCATCTTCGTCGCTCCAGCCGAGACGCTCACGCACGCTCTTGTCGCACAGGCGAGTCCACGTGCAATCGTCGAACTGCACGTTACGGCAGCCGACGGCATACAGGTCGGCGATGACCTGACGATATGCGGCCACAATATCCGCGGTCAGCTCGTCGTCATCCTTGTAGAACTCGTCGTACGGGTAGGCGTTCTTGTTGCCGGTAAGCACGAAACGGGTCTGCGCTGGGGAAGGCATGGTCTGACGAGCTACGGTATTGTCATCTTCAAACTGCTTGACGAACTTGAAATGCTCCACGAACGGATGATCGTGTCCGTCGAGCTTGCCGGTCACCGTGGCAGTGTCGGCGGGAGTGACCTCGTCATGGAAGGCAACGCGATGGGCGGCGGCGACATGGTCCACGCCATTGAAGCCCCACATGAAATCGAAATGCCACCAGCCGCGACGGAATTCACCATCGGTGATGACATGCAGGCCGGCGGCCTTCTGCTTGGCAACCAGATCAGCGATCAGCCTGTCTTCGACAGCCTTCAACCCGGCGGCATCAATAATACCTGCAGCATAATCTGCGCGAGCCTGCTTGAGTTTGTCCGGACGCAGATAAGAACCGACCACATCGGCGCGGAACGGCGCATTCTTGGAATATGTCATGATTCTCCTTCGACTATTGACTTGTGATTAACAATCAAAATGACAAAACCAACAATATGCTACCCCACCACCCACGAACGCGACGCGCTTCTGCTCATGTTTTCGAAGGCGTGTCTTGTTGCCTCTGTAACTCCCTATATATGGCAGATTCATATATAATCACAAGGAATGTGAACGACTGCAAGGAGGCTGCCATGACTGTGCCGCAACGAGTGCTTGACACTATGAATTCCGGACTGATCTACACCTGCGATGACGAAGAGATGATCAAAGCGCAGCAGGAACAGATGGAACTGCTGTACGACTTCAACGCAACCCGCCCCAGCCAAATGATGCAACGCAACGAAATCGCACGCCAACTGCTTGGCGAATTCGGCGAGGACGCTTATATCGAACCGCCGTTGCATGCCAATTGGGGATGCAACACGTATTTCAGTGCGCACGCTTACGCCAATTTCAACCTCACGTTGGTTGATGATGGTGAAGTGCATATCGGCGAACATACCATGATCGGCCCGAACTGCACTATCGTTACCACCGGCCATCCGATTCGTCCTGACCTGCGCGAGAAGGTCACACAGTATTCGATGCCGGTCGTCATCGGCCGTAATGTGTGGTTGGGCGCCAACGTTACCGTGCTTCCCGGCGTCACCATTGGCGACAATTCGGTGATTGGCGCATGCTCGCTGGTTATCAAGGACATTCCCGCCAATGTGGTCGCATTCGGACAGCCATGCAAGGTGTATCGAGAAATCGGCGAACATGATGACGTCTACTATTGGCGTGACCGCATGATCAACCCGCCCTACGACCAGAAGCAGTAAACCATATCACTATCGAACAACCGTTAAAACAGGTCGAATCATCGTGAACTGGTCGTTATGACATATCCACGATTCCATAATTTGCGACTGTCAAGTGAGATGCCGGGCGCACCATTGCTCCACCATACGGGTAAGGCGCTCTCCGATCCCACGCGACGGCGCATTTTGGAATTACTGCGCGAACGTGACATGACGGCTGGTGAACTCGCGGAACAATTCAACATGAGCAAACCATCGATCAGCCACCATCTGACCACGTTGAAAACCGCAGGACTGGTAACCGACGAACGGCACGGGCAGAACATCATCTACAGTCTCAACACCACGGTGATGCAGGATCTGATCGGATGGTTCATGGGATTCATGGACAGCGATGGAAACGTCAATCAAGCGAATGATTAAACAGACAATAAATAAAGGAGGGTCTTATGTGCGGGAATAACTTGAACGATTTCAAAAAGGCTTTCGATAACAACATCAACAATGCCGAAGACAAGAACAAGACTGATTCGGGGGAGAAGATCGCTCCGATCGGACGCAATCTGCGCATTGTGCTTGTTGCACTGTGTGTAGTCAACATCATCGCACATCTTGCCTGCTATAGTCGGCTTCCCGAAAACGTGCCGATTCATTGGAGCGCCGATGGTTCGGTCAATGGTTATGGACCGCGTACCGTAACGTTGATTCTTGATATATTGCCGTTGCTGTGCTTGGGGCTTTTCCTCGTCATCCCGAAGATGGATCCCAAGGGAGAAAACTACATGAAGGCCAGCGGACTGTATCGTGGATTCGTCATCGCGTTCACGCTCATTATGTGCGGTGCCACATGGTTCACCGAAGCCACCGCATTCGGTGTGATCCCAGCTACCGGTGGTCCTGTTGGACTTATCATCAGCGTGGTGCTGGGAGCGCTGTTCGTCGGCTTAGGCAATTACCTTCCGCGCATGCGCCAGAATTACACTTTCGGCATCAGAACGCCTTGGGCTTTGGCTGATGAGAACAATTGGAAGCGTACGCAGCGTGTAGGTGGCATCTCTTTCATGGTATTGGGAGTGTTATTGGTCGTAGCGGGCGGTGTCAGCTCTGTCGTGCCTGTGGGCGACATGCTCATGGCTGCAATTATTGTGGCGATAGCGATTTGTGCGGCGCTCGTTCCCTATGCGTACAGCTATCTGCTATTCCGCCGCAGTCGAGGTTCGCGGAAAAACTGAAGTAACGTCATAGCGATCTAGATACCGTCGCCTTGTCGCAGAACGCAAATACAACATTGACAAACGCCGTTGGTGGGCTGGGGAAAGTTTGATGACTGAACTCAGGAGACCCAATTGAAAACAGTGAAGGAGCTGCTGCGGCTCTGGCTGGCAAAACATGCGAAAACGTGCTTTCCGACATCAATCTCACTATTCCTGCAGGCACTGTTGTCGGCGTGATCGGCGGCACCGGCTCGTCGACCTTCATGATGAAAATTTACTATCCCTCCGCCATGAAGGCACGAGCGAAGATTTAAAAATCCATGCCCAAAGATTTCAGATCGCGGCGAGCCTGATCGGCGTTAGTAAAGCGGAACGCATGCATGCCCACAGCCTGTGCGCCAGTGACGTTCTTCGCGGTGTCGTCGAAGAACACGCTGGATTCCGGCCTGAGATTGAAACGGCTCAGTGCCAGTTCGTAGATGTCGGCATTCGGCTTGTGCATCTTCTCCACACCAGACACCACCGTGCCCTGCAACAACTCCTCCAGCTGAGGGAACCGTTCGAAAGCAAAATGGAACGTCTCGTGCGACCAATTCGTCAACCCCCACACGCCGTAGCCTGCAGCCTTCAAATCACGAAGCAGCTGTTCCATATCCGGAATCATGCGGGGGAGCGCATCGCCATAGCGTTCGATGTAATCGCGGAAAATTTCAGCGATCTCCTCACCCTGCTCGCGTACCACGTCGGGATAAATGTCTTCGAAATCTTCGCCATGGTCCATACGATCCTCATAATCGTAGAAACCGCACGGATCATTATCTGCGCAAATACGGTCCACAACTACTTGGGAGTACCTGCCTTCAAGGCATGCGCGCGTCTGCCAGTCGATGAGCACGCCGCAAAAATCAAAGACCACATCGGTGACGTTGGCACTGGGGGAGGTCATGAAAATCCTTCCTGCAAAATACGGATTGGCAACGTCAGTGTAACGCAAAGTAACCGACGTTGGGGCTGGTATTCAGTAAATTTGTTGCACAATTAAAGTAATTGTAAAAATGCGGGCTGAATACTGTCGATAATATCGCTGGCGATGATTGGATGGCCGATTTCTCCGAAATGCTGCTTTTTGGAATGACCGTAGATTTGCGGACGATGCCATCCGCGCTGTTCGGATTGCGATGCGATCGCTCCCGCAAGACCATGCATGTAGGCGCCGGCAGCCACGACCTCGGGAACCAATGCCGGATCCTCAGCAAGCATGTCGTCCTGCTGCGCGAGCAGGGCTCCCAACATGCCGGCGAGCACGTCACCCGATCCTGCGGTAGACATCCATGCCGGTGCGCGACCGGAAAGAATCACACGCTCATTGCGCTCGCCATCAGTGCCCACCACCATGGTCACCGCGCCCTTTAGTAGCACGGTCGCACCGGTCAGCTCACGGAGCTTACGGGCGCAGGCAAGCGGCTGTGAACACACCTCGTCGACGCTGACTTCGTTTTCGCCCAGCCGAGTCAGCATGCGGGCCAGCTCTCCGGCGTGCGGGGTGACGACCACCTGAGCCGGCACCTTATCTGGTAGCAAATCCAAGGCTCCGGCGTCCACCACGATTGGTGGCATATCCAGTGCGCCTGCATGCCTGGCATCGACATCGTCGTCAAGGTCGGTTTCTTGCGGCAGCGCATAGTGCTTTAGCAGCGCGGCTATGGTTTTGCGCTGGAAGTCGGAGTCGGACGCTTCGTCATCGCCTGCGGGAACGCCGGAGCCAACCACCCACGATTGGACGCGTCCCTTGCCGATCACCGCCTCAGGCAACGAGGAAAGCACCATATCCTGCGTGCGTTGTGGGCCAAGATAACGCACCATGCCTGTGTTGGTTCGTGCGGCGGCAGCGGAAGACAACACGGCTGCACCTGGGTAACGTGCGGAACCTGTCACTAAGCCGACCACTCCACGTGAATATTTGCCGTCCGAAAGCTGCGGCAGACGGATCGAATCCATTACGAAATCGCCATCCGTCATTTCGGTCGCGGGAACGCAATCATCGATATCGAAGCCGAAATCGACCAAAGTGAGGTGTCCGCATGCATACGAGGCGGGCGGCACCATCGCGCACGGCTTCATCGCGCCGAACGTCACCGTCACGTCTGCCGGAATATACGGTCCCGGCAGCGAACCATCATTCACGCCAACGCCGGACGGTGTGTCGATCGCCACGACAAGCGGCAGATCGGAGGAGGGTTCATTGTTCGGTAAGGCGGGCCTGTCGGGTAGTTTGCTATCGAATCCCAAGGAGGATGCGATAGCGCCTGCGACGCCGCGCAACGCGCCGCTTACGCCAATGCCGGTCATTGCGTCGATGATCACATGGGAGCCTTGGGCGTACTCTACTGCGGCCTGCAGCCGTTCTCCGGCCGCTCCTGCGGAGAAGCCCATGGTACATCCGGGGATTTCGGCGGCGGGGTCGAGTGCGAGAATGCGGCCTCCGGCGTGCACGAACGCGCTGAAAGCCTCCTCGTGCAGGGAGCGGCCCACGGCGATCGCAGTGACGTGCGCGCCTTCGTTCGCTAATTCCGCGCCGGCGTACAGGCCGTCGCCGCCATTGTCTCCCGCGCCCACAAGCAGGGTCACGCGCGCATCTTCGATGGTGAGATCCTCGTCGTCGAGCAGCGTCATGGTCACGTGGGCCGCTGCCGAGGCGGCCATGCGCATCAGCGGCACACCGTCGTCAAGCAGCGGACGTTCCATGTCGCGCACGGTATCGGAGTCGTAGGCACTGTACAGCAGTGTTTGCAAACGGTCGGCGTCGTCGGCGATGTTCATAATGTTCCCTTCCTCGTCGTTTATGGGCAACAATCCCTACTGTAGTCGTAATATTGGGAGTTAGGGATTTTTCAGCGTGGAATGGAGACCAAAATGGCATATATCGAAATGCGGCACAGTTACAAGCGTTACCAAATGGGTTCTACCACCATCACCGCGAACGATGATGTGAGCTTCAGCATTGAAAAGGGCGAACTGGCCATCATTCTGGGCGCGTCGGGCGCGGGCAAGTCGACGGTACTCAACATTCTGGGCGGCATGGACACGAATTCCGAAGGCAGCGTGGTCATCGACGGACGCGACATTTCCAACTACTCTCCGAAACAGTTGACGGCCTACCGTAGAACGGATATCGGTTTCGTGTTCCAGTTCTACAATCTAGTGGCGAATTTGACCGCGAAGGAAAACGTCGAACTCGCCTCGCAGATCGTTTCCGACGCGCAGGATGCCGTCAAAGTGTTGGAAGACGTCGGTCTCGGCGATCGTGTCGACAATTTTCCCGCGCAGCTTTCCGGCGGTGAACAGCAGCGCGTGGCCATCGCCCGAGCCGTTGCGAAGAATCCGAAGATCCTGCTGTGCGACGAGCCGACAGGCGCGTTGGACTACAACACCGGCAAGCAGGTGCTGCAGATTCTGCAGGACATGAGCCGTAAGAAAGGCGCAACCGTGGTGATCGTGACCCACAATTCGGCGATCGCGCCGATTGCGGACCGTGTGATCCGCATGCATGATGGCAAGGTCACTGCTGTCGATGTCAACGAGCATCCGATGGGCATCGCGGAACTCGAATGGTGATATCGCGACACGCGGTGCGACACTCGATTTGCGAAGACGCGTGAAGCGTGTAATATATGTGTCTTGTGCACGGAAGCAATTCCGTACAGGAAGCACATTCCTGCGTAGCTCAGTTGGCAGAGCATCCGACTGTTAATCGGACGGTCACTGGTTCAAGCCCAGTCGCAGGAGCTTAGTTTTAGGAGTTTTCTGTTTTTCAGAAAAGACTTAAAACGGGAAAGATATTCCTGCGTAGCTCAGTTGGCAGAGCATCCGACTGTTAATCGGACGGTCACTGGTTCAAGCCCAGTCGCAGGAGCCATATGAAAGCCCTTGGAAAGCAAGGGCTTTTTTGTTATTCCAGCGAATCAAGCACGTCGTCGATCAGCGTACGCTCGTGCGATCCATCGGTTTTGAGTCGAGGGAAGCGTCGCAAGACGTTGGCGGGACTCGCGCCAGCCGCACGCGCTACATTCGATTTCGATTCGCCATGAGCCAAAGCCGTTTCCGCAAGACGATCCACCAGCGAGTCCGACACCTTACGAATCTGCTCGGCAACCCACAGCTGCGCCAGCTCGGGGGAGAGAACGTAGTCGTCCTGCAATTCGCTTGATGCTTCCTGTACGGCCGCCCACAGCACCATAAAAGGCTTCTGATAGTAGGTGATCCGATCGTAATCGGACTCGCCTTCCAGCTGCTGCAACGCTTTGCGCTGTGACGTGTTATCGCTCATGCGTTCCATCGTATGTCGCGACATGCCCGGAGACTGTGGATAACTCATCCTCCGACCACAGGGCCGTTTCGGCTGGACAATCCAATCACATACTGTCATGCTGGCAATTCATCGCCGCACAGCGCAACAAATCAACAAAGCGACACAGCAATGCAGCAACGCGAAGGAGCCATCATGAACGAACATGAATATCGTCGACGAATCCAACGGAACAGAATCGTCCAGGAGGAAAAGAAGCTCATCCGCCAGCAGTTGCGCCAAATCATGATCGTATGCGCGCTGGCGTGCGTCATACTGCTCATGTGCTGTCTATGGTCGGCTGAACCGACATATGCGAAAACGAATTCGGGCGACACGTCCGAATCCTGCGTAGCCCTGATGCGATGGCCGTTGAACGGCACGCAGGTAGTTGGCAAGTATGACGCGCCGAAACAACAGTGGCTTCCAGGGCATCGGGGCGTCGACTTGCTCGCCGACCAACAGGAAGCCGTCGTCGCGCCTGCAGACGGCGTGATCGCCTTCAGTGGCAGCGTGGGAGGCAAAGCCGTGGTCACCATACGGCATGGAGGCAGCCTTTCCGGACTGACCTCGACGTTCGAACCAGCCAAGACGGAACGTGATATCGGCGCACATGTTGTGCAAGGGGAGCGTTTCGCGCGTGTGGAGGGCGAATCCGACCATTGCGACGATCATTGCCTGCATTGGGGAATCAAATCGGAAGGACGACAATATACCGATCCGGAAAGCAAAACCCGTACGGTGCGAATCGGATTGAAAGTCCTGTGAAACAGGGGGGGGCGACAGAACCATCGATTTTGTCCATACGTCGTGGCCTCGCCGAAAAAGTGAAGCTCTCAGGCTATGATGCTGCATGTACGACGATTACGCAGGGGAGAAATGCCATGTATAAGGAATACACGCGGCCTTTGGAGCAGCAGATTGACACAGACAAAAATATTTTCTCGGTGCTTGAGGAACGAGTGAACCGTACTCCGAACGATTCTTTGGTGGAATACAAGAATGAGCATGGCGAGTGGGCGTCGTTCAGCGCCACCGAGTTCCGAGACAAGGTCATCGCCATCGCCAAAGGCCTGATCGCCCAGGGCATCATGCCTGGCGACTCGGTATCCATCATCTCTCACACATGCTGGCAGTGGACTGCGCTTGACGTGGCGATCATGTCGATTGGCGCGCTCACCGTCCCCGTATACGAGACGAATTCGCCCGCGCAGGTTAAAATGATCTTCAACGACGCCAACGTCAAAATGGCGTTCGCTGAAGATGACGCGCAACGCGACAAGATCGAATCTATCAGAAGCGAATGCTCCAATCTTGGCGACGTCTATGTCATCGGGCTTGACGCGATTGACACGATGGTCGAATACGGTCATGCCGTGTCCGACGCCGAATTCCAAGAGCGCGAACATGCGGTCAAAGGCTCGGACCTCGCCACCATCGTGTACACCTCCGGTTCCACCGGCACGCCGAAAGGCATTGAGCTCACCCACTCCAATTTCGTGTTCATCACCTATTCCGGCATCAACTCCATGCCTGATATCGCGATGAAGCCGAACCGTCGTCTGCTGCTGTTCCTTCCGTTGGCACATGTGTTCGCCCGCTACATGCAGTTCTTCTGCTTCGCCGGCAATGTTTCGCTTGGTCTGTCCGGCAACCTGAAGACGATCCTGGCTGATTTCAAGGCGTTCAAGCCGACGTTCATCCTTGCCGTGCCGCGTATCTTCGAAAAGATTTACAATGCGGCGTCGCAGAAGGCCGGCGACGGCCTCAAAGGACGTATTTTCGCAGGTGCCACACAGACGGCGCGCGACTGGTCGCACGCACAGCAGTCAGGCGAAGGTATTCCGGTTGTCTTGAATCTCAAGCGTGCGTTGTACAACAAGCTGGTGTACTCCTCGATCATGGACGTGTTCGGCGGTCATGTGGAATATGCGGTTTCCGGAGGCGCTCCGCTTGATTCATCCATCGCGCATTTCTTCAATGGCATCGGACTACCGCTGCTGGAAGGCTACGGCATGACTGAAACCTGCGCTCCGTCAAGCGTCAATCCGACCTCTGGATACAAGATTGGCACCATCGGACTGCCACTGCAGGGCGTGACCATGGGCGTCGACGAGGAAGGCGAGCTGTGCATCAAGAGCCCGGCCGTATGCGCCGGCTACCACAACAATCCCGACGTCACCAAGCAGCAGATCGTCAACGGGTGGCTGCATACCGGTGATCTTGGTTCCATCGACAACGAAGGCTTTGTCTCCATCGTCGGACGTAAGAAGGACCTCATCATCACCGCCGGCGGCAAGAACGTCTCCCCGTGCGAAATGGAAGCATCGATCATGACGTCGCCCGTGGTGAGCCAATGCGTGATGATCGGCGACCGTAAGCCGTTCATAGCGGCCATCATTTCGTTGGATCTTGGCGAAACGAACGCATGGCTTGCGTCGAAGGGCGCGGAATGCGTGGCATCCCTCGAGGAGGCCTCCCGCAATCCGATCGTGCGCGCCGAAGTGGAACGTGCCGTCAACAAAGCCAACGAGCTCGCATCCCGTGCCGAATCAATCCGTAAATTCGAAATCGTGCCGGACGAGTTCACCGAAGAAAACGGCTTGGTCACGCCGAGCCTGAAGGCACGCCGTCAGGCGGTGGTTGACCATTACCGCACGCTGATTGACACCGTCATCTACGTTCCGAAGAACAAGTAAAATGCGATGATCGTCGGTAGGAACGCGCCGGCTTCAACATAAAAAAGCTGGCTTCCGTCGCAGCGGTTCGACGGAAGCCAGCTTTTTCTATCTCTTGTCGGACTTCCTATGCCTGATAATCCGGATTACCTTGTTGCCGGTTTACAAGCCTGCTTCGGCGAGCGAGATATATCCCGGTTCGATCAGCGTTTTCTTCAGATTGCTGGCACTGACCGCAAGCGCCTCTTCTTGGATGGTCGGCACTTTCTCGTCTTCCATGGCGACGGATGAGATGAACGTCAGCTTCGCAAGCTTGCCCGACGTGTTAAGCTGCACGCAGGTCTGTGCGATGTCGGATGCCAAGGTCTTGCGATTTTCCAAAGCGGTCATCCACTGTTTGCCGTTCACGATATTCGGTATGGAGCTGACGTAGGCGCCGTAACCGGTGATGATCGGCCATTGCGAGTTCTGCTCGTCAAGGGAATCGCTGGTATCCTCCGTATCGGAATCGCCGTCATCGGATTCAGGCGCCTGCGCAGGATCGGGAACGGACTGTTTTTTCAAGTCTTTCTTGCCGGTGATATTGTCTACGATGCCGGAAATGGTGATGGATGGGTTGATGTCGGCCGCCGAACCGGTGTATCCAAGATCATTGAGCTCTTCGGAAACATAACCGGCCACATAATCATTGCAGGAGATGATACCGTCGATGCGGGTATGACGCGATGTGTCCTTGTCCATGCCAAGACGTTCGGCGAGCGTGGATTTGACCCGCTCGCTTTTCGCCGCATCGAACGCCACAGACGCCCAATCGGATTCCGTACTCGACGAGGTCAGCGTGCCGGACGGGGAAACGGCCTTTCCGTCTTTGAAATACGGTCCAAGCACCGACCAAATACCTTTGAACACGTCTTGCGCGAAAGTCGCGTCTACCGTATTACCGCTTTCATCGGCGGCATCGTAGGGGAGTAGCACTTCGATATGCTTCGGATTGTCGGAGCTGGTTTTGTCGAGTTCAAGCTTGCTGACCAGCTGCTTGGCCTGCAGTTGGCCGACTTGCTCGGCCGTGGTCATCGGTGCGTACACATCCGGAGTGAAACCCTGCAGCGTGTTCGACACTAACACGACTTTCATGCCCTCGTTTTGAGCGAGCTGCAATGCGGAAACCAAGCGTTTTGCGGATTGGGCGTAATCCTGGGCGTCTTCGTCGGAGGAGTCCCCATCCCATGTGATGTCGTGCGACGCGTAGTCTCCATACTGGCGGTCGGATTCGGTGGTGTCGGCCACCGGCGCCACTACCAGAGTGGTTTTGTCGGAGGAACTCGCATCGTCGCTGGTGCTGTTGACGTGGTTCACCACATAATCCTGTACGCTTTGGCTTTGCTTGTCGAGGCTCGACGCCGTTTTGACGGTGATGTTAGAGCCCTTGACGGCGTTATCTTTTAAAGATGAGACTATTTCCGGCACTAATTTTTCCCATTTGCTCAAAGGCGTCTGCTGGGAGATGGTAATGCCATCCGAAGGGGTGAAGATCACCATGTTGCCGGCATCGACGGTAGTGGTGGTGCCGGTGGAGTCCGCTTCATGCGATTGCGTTTCATTGTCGGATGAGCAGGCGCCCATGGCCATGATGAGCGAGGTCGATGCCAACAGTGCGAACAGACGTTTCGTCACAGTCGTGCGGTGCAGTGTCATGCCGTTTCCTTCATGAAAATCGAATGATGATTCCTATGCTGAGCTCTGATTGTAATATCTGGACGTCAAAAAGGGCTGGATATGCGTGTGAACCATACATATCCAGCCCTTGATTCTGCTATCGGCCGTTCAGCCGAAGGTTATTCGGCTGAGGATTATTCGGCCAGAGCCTTGGCGAGATTCTCGTCCAAAGCGTTCATGAAGCCTTCGGTGTCAAGCCAGGCCTGATCCGGACCAACGAGCATGGCGAGATCCTTGGTCATCTGGCCGCCTTCAACGGTAGACACGATGACCTTCTCCAATGTTTCGGCGAAATACTTGACTTCTGGAGTGTTGTCCAAGTCGGCGCGGTGCTTGAGACCGCCGGTCCAAGCAAAAATCGATGCGATCGGATTGGTGGAGGTCTTCTCGCCCTTCTGCCAGCGACGGTAGTGGCGGGTCACGGTGCCGTGTGCGGCCTCAGCCTCGACGGTCTGGCCGTCAGGGGTCATGAGCACGGAGGTCATGAGGCCGAGAGAGCCGAAGCCTTGCGCCACGGAATCGGACTGCACGTCGCCATCATAGTTCTTGCAGGCCCAAATGTAGCCGCCATGCCACTTGAGGGAGCTGGCCACCATGTCGTCGATCAGACGATGCTCATAGGTCAGGCCCGCTGCGGCGTACTTGTCTTTGTATTCGTTTTCGAACACTTCGGCGAACGTATCCTTGAACTGGCCGTCATAGGCCTTGAGAATCGTGTTCTTGGTGGAAAGATATACCGGATAACCTCGCATCAGACCATAGTTAAAGCAGGCGCGGGCGAAACCACGGATGGAATCGTTCACGTTGTACTGCACCTGGGCCACGCCGCCGTCGGCGCCATAGTTGTACACGACATGCTCGATCGGCTCGGAACCATCTTCCGGAGTGAAGGTGACGGTGAGCGTGCCTGCCCCCGGAACCTTGAAATCAGTGGCCTTATACTGGTCGCCGAACGCATGGCGGGCTACTACGATCGGCTTGGTCCAGCCGGGAACCAGGCGCGGAACATTGCTCATCACGATCGGCTCGCGGAAGATGGTTCCGCCGAGAATATTGCGGATGGTGCCATTGGGGGACTTCCACATCTTCTTTAGGCCGAATTCCTTGACACGCGCCTCGTCCGGTGTGATGGTGGCGCACTTCACGCCGACATGTTCACGCTGGATGGCCTTCGCCGCGTCGACGGTCACCTGATCATCGGTGGCATCGCGGTTTTCGATGCCGAGATCGTAATATTCGAGATCCACGTCGAGGTATGGAAGGATCAGGCGATTCTTGATGTCTTTCCAGATGACGCGGGTCATTTCGTCGCCGTCGAGTTCGACGACCTTGCCTTCGACCTTGATTTTGGCCATATGTTGCCCTCCTGTCGGGATTGAAGGTGATAAGTTCCTGTCTTATAACAAACGTGTTAACGACACCTGTTAATGTCCAAAAAAGTTAATGTCCAAAAAACTGGGCGATGGCAGGTGACACGCTCTTGCGTACTGTCATTGCTGAGCATTAGCCTTGAAAACATGTCTCAGGAAATTGAAATCGGTTTGGGCAAGAAGGGCCGTCTGGCATACTCTCTGGACGACGTTTCCATCGTTCCCTCCCGTCGTACTCGCGATCCGCAGGATGTGTCTACCTCTTGGCAGGTTGACGCCTATGAATTCGACGTGCCGGTCATCGGCGCGCCGATGGATTCGGTGACCAGCCCGGCCACCGCCATCGCCATGGGCAAGATGGGGGCGCTCGGTGTGCTCGACCTCGAAGGCTTGTGGACCCGCTACGACGATCCGCAGCCGCTGCTCGACGAAATCGCCGAGCTGCCGGCCGAACGCGCGACCGAGCGCATTCAGCAGATCTACGCCGAGCCGATCAAGCCGGAACTCATTGTCGAGCGTCTGCATGAGATTCGCGATGCCGGCGTCACCGTTGCGGGCGCACTGTCCCCGCAACGCACGCAGGACTATTATTCGACCGTGCTCGAAGCGGGCGTCGACCTGTTCGTCATCCGTGGCACGGTTGTTTCCGCCGAGCATGTCTCCCAGGATCACGAGCCGTTGAACCTGAAGAAGTTCATCTACGATTTGGATGTGCCCGTCATCGTCGGTGGCGCCGCCAACTATACCGCGGCTCTGCATCTGATGCGTACCGGCGCGGCCGGCGTGCTTGTCGGCTTCGGTGGCGGCGCGGTATCCGCGAACCGCAACACCATCGGTGTCCACGCTCCGATGGCCACCGCCATCGCAGATGTGGCGGAAGCACGCCGTGACTACATGGACGAATCCGGCGGCCGTTACGTCCAAGTGATCGCCGATGGCGGCATGGGCGACTCCGGCAGCTTCATCAAGGCGTTCGCGCTTGGTGCCGATGCCGTGATGCTTGGCTCCCCGCTGGCTCGTGCCAAGGAAGCTCCGGGCAAGGGCATGCATTGGGGTGCCGAGGCCCGTCATCAGACGCTTCCGCGCGGTTTCCGCACGAATGTCGGCACCGTCGGCACTCTGGAAGATATCATGTTCGGCCCCAGCCACAATGCGGACGGCACCACCAATTACATTGGCGCGCTCCGTCGTGCCATGGCGACCACCGGCTATGTCGATCTCAAGAGCTTCCAGCGTTGCCCAGTCACGGTCGCTCCGACCCGCTGAACGGGCTTCGCGGTAAAGCCTGAATAACGGTTCATTGATCCTGCAGCGTCATGCTGCAGGATCTTTTTTATTATGTTTCCCCGGCTAAGAAAGTCAGGTTGGAATGATTAAGTTATACATCGCAAATGAGGTAGCGGAGGTGAGATGAATGGCAGCGCGTAGAAGTGGCGATCCCCGACGTTTGGACCCGTTGTCCGGACGATTCACGGATTACATCGTGATCGATACGGAAACAACCGGATTGAGCGTGCGCAAAGGCGCCAGGCTCATTGAGATCGGCGCGGTCAAAATTCACAACGATGAGCTGGTCGACGAATTCGACCAGCTCATCAACCCGTTCGAACACGTCCCGTCAAGAATCACTGGTTTGACGGGAATCGACGATAGCATGTTGCTCGGCAAACCGGATGTGCGTGAAGTCATGGATGAGTTCGCGCGCTGGTGTTCGGACACGGCCGTGGTCATGGCGCACAATGCATCCTTCGACATGTCGTTCCTCGACAATGCTGTACAGCTCGCTTACGCGGATCGGGATGCGCGCTTCGCACACCATTTCGTCGACACATTGGACCTCAGCCGTCGGCTGCATCCGGAAAAACGAAGCCACAAGGTTTCCACCCTCATCGTCGACTACCACATCGCCGACATGGAGGAGCACCGCGCATTGTCTGACGCCAAGCAGGAGTGGATGCTGTATCGCGCCATGCGTGACGAGGCCGAGCTACTCGGCATGCTCTGACAGCCTAACGTCGTTCGAACACTTCGATCCGGTATTCTCCCACAGGTGCCTGTTGATTTGTGGATGGATTATTTGTTCGGCTTCGTGCCGCAGCAGACGTCATCGCTGCTGGCGGAGAGCACTGCGTTGGGAGCGAAGTTCAGAGTGAAACCACTCTGTTGTTGGGAGACGTTGGCTGAATCGAATTTGGCGTCATTCGTGATATTTGTCCTCTGCGAGGGCCCTGTCCCGGTTAGGGACTGCGTGGAGGTTTGCCCGAATTGTTCGTCGTCGTTGAGGTCGTCGGAATATTCTTTGCGCCCATAGTAGAGGTCGGTATCCAGCTGATGCTCGGTCTGCGCGACGATTACTGCGGTATTGGCTGCACCAGCGACATTCAGCGCGGTGCGGCCCATGTCGACGATCTGGCTGATCGGCTGGCTGATTGCGATGAATGGAATCGGCAGACCTGCTGCGGCGAACAATGAGGTGGCGGTGATGGTGGCGGTGCCGGGCACGCCCACGGTTCCTATCGAGACCAGCAGCGTAAGCACCACAAGGAACAGGTATTGTGCGGGGGAGTAGTTCAACCCTTGCGCATGGACAGCGAACACCGCCAGCAGCATCGGCCATACGCCTGCGCATCCGGGCATGCCGAGGTTAGCTCCCAATCCGGCAACGAACGAGGCGATGTCTCCTGGAACGCCTGCGCTACGTAACTGACGCACGGTGACTGGAATCGTGCCGATGCTGCTTTCCGAGGTGAACGCGACCACTCCGGCAGGGAAGAACGCTCTGAAGAAGTGGATTGGATTCAACTTCGTTACGGCCGCGAGGACCAGCGGCTGCACGAGGAACAGCTGCAGAACGATCGCGATGTTGTGTGGAAACAGGTTGACGATGGTGTCGAGAACGGCAGGAACGTCATGTTGTTTGTAATCGCTCGGCAAGGTGTAGTGGAAACCACGCCCCAGCTGGAACGCTTGTGCCAGGATTAGCGTAAGCAGCGAAGCCGTCGCGGTGTTAAGTAGCAGGAAGAAACGGTTTTCGCACCAATATTCTTTAAGCGTATGGATTCTCCAAGGTTCGTGATGCTGGAGATGATGCTGAACAGCAGCAGTGGAACCACCAGTGCGGTAATTGCATTGGACCAGATGGAACCCACCGCACCGACATAATCGGTATGGCCTTTGAAAGCAATTCCCAAAATGATGCCGAATACCGTTGCAAGCAGCACGCGTGTAGTAAACCCTGCATTTTTCTTACGTTTGAGGAACGATAGGACGGCGAACAGGATCGCGGCTACGCCGAGCACGATCCAATCATATGAGATATTTGACATTATTGTTATTCCCCTCCCAAAAATGATGATGCGTTACGTGGGATACCCCCACGTTCATGTCGGACATCAATCTATCCGCTCGTTCTTCGACGCAACGCCTTGTGGCTATTGCCGTTTTCTATAGTCGTTTATCAGACGACAGTCATTACAAGGCGTACAGGCTGACGTTCCAGTGTTCCGCAAGTCGCTCCAAGACGTAGTTGTTTTGCGTTTAGGGAGGGCTCGTTTTAATATGGGGCGTCGGATAACTGGCTTCGTGTCTGAATTTGTTAGGTCCTGAGGAATTGGAGATTAGACATGGCATTAAGCGCCGCGATTATTCTTGCGGCGGGTGAGGGTACCCGCATGCGTTCCAACAAACCGAAAGTGCTGCACACTTTGGCTGGAAAGACGTTTTTGAACCGTGTGATGGATTCCGTGGCAGCGCTCGACCCTGAAACGTTGGCCGTGGTCGTGCACTACCAGGCGGAACGAGTCGCCGAAGCGGCCCGCTCCTACAATGAGCGTGTCACCATTGTCGACCAGGATGACATTCCCGGCACCGGACGAGCCGTGCAGTGCGCCATGACGCAGTTGAAGGAGCAAGGCGGGCTTGACGGCTCGGTGCTGATCGCAGCTTCAGATATGCCGCTGCTCGACGCCGACACGTTGAACCAGCTGCTTGCCTTCCATGAGCAAAGCGGCAATGGTGCCACCGTGCTCACCACCATTCTTGACGATCCTACCGGCTATGGCCGCATCATTCGCGACAGTGAAGGCAACGTGCTGCGCATTGTAGAACAGAAGGACGCCAACAGCAGCGAACTAGCCGTGCACGAAGTGAATACGTCCGTCTACGTGTTCGACGCCAAACTGCTGGATGAAGCGATCGCCAACCTCAAATCTAACAATGCTCAGGGCGAATTCTACCTGACCGACGCGCTCGAAACCGCCAAAGCCAACGGTGCCGTTGGTGCGTTCGCCGCCCCCGACCCGTTGAGCGTCGAAGGCGTCAACGACCGCGTGCAGCTTGCGGCGCTTGCCAAAGCCCACAACAAGCGCGTCTGCGAGCGTTGGATGCGTGAAGGTGTGACCATTCTCGACCCTGAAACCACGTGGATCGAAGATGACGTGCGCATCGAACGTGATGCCGTGATCCTTCCAGGATGCTTCCTCGAAGGCAACACGGTGATTGGCGAGGGTGCGCAGGTCGGTCCATACACGACGCTTATCAGCGCGGTCATCGATGCCGACGCCCGTGTGGAGCGTTCCCGCGTGCAGGAAAGCCACATTGGCCGCGCCGCCAACATCGGCCCGTGGACGTACTTGCGCCCGGGCAACGATCTTGGTGAAGAATCCAAGGCCGGTGCCTTCGTGGAAATGAAGAAGGCACACATCGGCAACGGCACCAAGGTGCCGCATCTGAGTTATGTGGGCGACGCCGACTTGGGCGAGCATACCAACATCGGCGGCGGTACCATCACCGCCAACTATGATGGCGTGCACAAGCACCACACCACCATCGGATCGAACGTGCACGTCGGTGCCGGCAACCTGTTCGTGGCTCCTGTCGAAGTCGGCAGCGGCGTCACTACCGGCGCTGGTTCCGTGGTTCGCCACGACGTTCCGGACGATTCCATGGTCTATTCCGAAAACACACAACATGTAGTAGAGGGCTGGAAGCCCGAATGGGAGCGCTGAATATGCCGGCAGTACAAGATTCCATCGACGCCATCCGCATCGCCGCAGCCGCGGCTGACCGTATGAAGGCCACTGACCTCGTAGCCTTCGACGTCACCGAACCATTGGCCATCACCGACGCGATGCTCATCGCCACCGCTTCGAACGAACGTCAGGTGCTGTCCGTCGCAGAAGAAATCGAAAAGGACCTGTATCTCAAAAGCGGAAAGCGCCAGCCGCGTTCCCGCGAAGGCCTGACCGAAGGCCAGTGGGTGCTGCTTGATTACGGTGATTTCGTGATTCACGTCATGCATCAGGAATCCCGCGACTTCTACCGTCTTGAACGCCTGTGGAAGGATTGCCCAAGCATCGACCTGCAGCTCGAACATCCTGAAACCTCCGACGAAGAGACCACGGAAACCGCGGAATAACACGTACGAACATGCCTTCACGTTTGAATGCGGAAGGCATGTTTTCATATCAAGCGAAACAGTATTCGCAAATTCCATCATCGAGAAAGCAACGGAGAATAGCAGCATGCCTCGAAACGTCGAACTTGAGCATAACAGCGCAGTACCGGAACATGTGCACGCCATCACACTGGTGCGTCACGGGCGCACCGCCTACAATGCGCAACATCGTCTGCAAGGCCAGATCGACATTCCCCTCGACGAAGTCGGCCAGTGGCAGGTTCGCCAAACAGCGGTCGCATTGCGTGAACTGTATGTTGACCGTCGCCCCGATATTCCGAACCGGCTGGTCGTATGCTCTGATCTAGGGCGTGCCTCTGCCACGGCGCATGCATTCGCCGATCCGCTCGGGCTGGAGGTACATCCGGACGCCCGCGTGCGCGAACGTAGCTTCGGAGACTGGGAGGGCATTCCCGTCGAGGAGCTTGCGCAACGGTATCCGGAAGACTATCGTTCCTGGGCCGAGTTCCGCGGCGGTGAACTTAAATACGGTGCGGAACCCAAGGAAGAGGTGGGACGTCGTGGCGTTGAGGCATTGAACGATTGGGCGTTCCGTGCCGGATCCGACACGGATCTGTACGTGTTCTCGCATGGTGCATGGATTTCCCAAACGTTGCAGACGCTTCTGGGCATGGTGGATGTGCATGGCGATTTCGCCGACATTTTGTCGATGCGCAACGCTCACTGGGTGCGGCTCATTCCATTGGAGATCGGTTCCACATTGCGTTGGCGTTTGATGGATTACAACCATGGTCCCGCCATTGCCGATTCCGAGGAATGGGAGCATCCCAATCTGTAGCCAGTCTGTAAGCGTCATCACGTGATGGCTGGTCGCTGTTTTTTCAAGCTTTTCACAGAATCGCCAGTACTTTCATAGCGAAATTAGCTATCGTCATGGCTTGTGAAAAATTTTTTTAAGGGAATCTCTTTTTCGTCGATTTGCGCGGGCGCGCTGGCGGCGGTCACGTCATTCCTACTTTCTGCGAAAATCGGTATCGCGGGGTCGGTGATTGGCGTGGCTGCGGGTTCGGTTGTTTCCGCGGTTGCCACGCAGGTGTACAAGAACGTTTTAAAGGCGTCAGGGGAGAAGATCCAACAGGCCGTGCCGTTACCATCAAGTAGCGATGCGGCTGCGGATGAAACGCAAGTGCTTGGCTCTTCCACGAAGGGTGACGAGACGAGGATTATCGGATCGTCTCCTGTTGCGTTGGATGCCACGATGGTATCGTCTGATGATGTGACTGCGGTAGCACCGTCCATCTCGCCGCGCGTCATTTCCTCCGAGCAGGAGGATGAGGATGCTACCCGCGTGCTTGGTGATATTGCCGGAGCGGGGGAGACCTCCGTGTTTCCGAACGGGCATCGTGACGTCGGTAGCGCTAGCATCGCCAGCGGAAAATCCACTGCTCGTAGCGCGCGTGATGTCCAAGTGCAGCATGCGGGGCAACGTTCCTCGAATTGGTTGCATAACAAATATGTTCCGGCGATCATCGCATTCGTCAGCGCTCTGGTTGGTGTGGGAGTGAGCGCGGGATTGATTCTCGCTTTCACCGGCGGTCAGGGAACGGATACCGTGGTGCGTAACGTAGTGCATGAGAAGGTCGTGCCTTCGTATGAAAACACTGGCGATTCCGGATCCGGTAATGAGCAGACTCCTGTGCAGAAGCCTAAGTCCGATTCCACGGATTCGAATGATGAAACCACCACGGACGGCAGCGACAAGACCACCAGCGGTTCCACCGACTCGTCCACTTCCAATGGCACGTCAAGCAATACCCCCAATGGTTCCATGTCCGGAAACAGCGGATCGTCATCTGATAATTCCAGCAACGGTCCCAGCCAGACCGGAACGGACTCGTCCAACGGTACCGGCTCGAACGGAAGCACGTCCGGCACCACTGGTGATGGTTCATCATCGGGAACTGGAAGTAGCGGCACTGACGGATCGACAAGTACTGGCACATCGGGATCCACCGACGGTACTGCCGGTTCGACAGGAGGTGCAAGCAGTAACTAACGTTACTGGTGTCGCACCTTCCATGTCGCCCGCCTAGTATGATTGCGTATGGCAGATTACATATGGCGATTTCCCAATGCGGGCGACACGCCGGAAGTTGCATGGTTCATGTCTGTGATGTATCTTATACGAGGTTTGCAGAGCAGACTTCGGGGCTATGGCGCAGCTGGTAGCGCATCTCCATGGCATGGAGAGGGTCAGGGGTTCGAATCCCCTTAGCTCCACAGATAGGGTTTCCGATGATTTTCGGAAACCTTTTTTCATACTCAAACCGGCGGAATTCCAACGATTTCAAGCCCTACGGCAGCGATGCCAAAAGTCTACAGAAATCCAAAAAACCAACAAAATGTATACCTGAACGTGTCTCATAAAAACATAGGGGTATGGTCCAAATAAATCGCACCTCCGATCATCGAATCTGTATTTCTTCAGTCCAACAATCGGGGTGCGGTTCACAGCAAAGTGCGGAACAGGTGCTATCTCTCCTGAATTCGGTTTCAGATGGAACTCGTATGTGATGTTATTCACGTTGGGCGAACATGCGTTGTGGGGTTTCTTGCCGTAATCTGAAAGCATGTCCGCATTCCATGGGCATGCAAACGAAAGGACGGCATCATGGCAGATCTCACCGATGAGATGAAGGAATTCCTCAACAGCAACCTCGCATGGGTGGCCACTATCAGCAAAGAAGGCCAGATTGATCTCGGACCGAAAATGAGCACGTTCATCATCGACAGCAGCCATATCGGCTACCACGAGCGCACCGCTGGCCAAACATACCGTAACCTGCTTGACGGCAGCGATCTGGTCGTCGCAGTCGCCAATCTTGAACAGAAGAAAGGCTACCGTTTCCGCGGCAACGTCGTACTCCATTCCGACGATGCGATCTATGACGAGCAGGTCAAGGTCGCCGAGGAACGCGGCACGAAAAAGCCGGTGACCATTCCGGTTTTGGAGATCACGGAAATTCAGGATCTCACCCCGGGCGCTACGGCAGGCAAAACCATCGTCAAGGACTGATCAGTTCCATACTGAACCAGTCGAAACGACAATATCGGAGAACCGCAGACGGGACTGTATGTCCGGTCTGCGGTTCGCTGTTATCGGAACGGAAGATCGCGAATCTACAGCATATCGTTCGCAGCGGTTCGACCATGGATTCCTATACGGCAGCTGCATGCATGGGCTGTGGATAAGTGTGGATAAGTGTTCGCTCATCCACTTATCCACAGATTTTCTTACGGAGGTGGCGGGCGAATATTGGTTTCTGCCATGCTGGTCTGCACGCATAAGCGAAGACGCCTATGCGACAACCAACAACCAAAGAAGGTGAACCATGACGCAACGCACCATACGCCGCCGATGCGCAGCATTCCTCGCCATTGGCGCGATGGCGGCCCTCGCCATGCCGAGCACGGCCCAAGCTGCTCCACAATTGGCCGATCTGGAAGCCAAACAGTCCATGAGCGTGAAAGCAAGCAACGGGGAAAGACTTGAAGGCAAGGACCTCCACGCCATCCAACTCGCCACATACACTGCGGCAAGCGTGGACGACAACACGATTGTCGGCTACGATCTGACCACGAACACAGCATTGGCGTCAGACATCACCGCGGCGGCCAAAACAGCCGGAGCCACCGACGCGAACCTCACCGTCAACGGCAAAAACGATCCGATGGTGTGGGTGGTGAAGAATCTGACCGACTCACGCAGTGATCCGTGGAGCGGAAAGCTACGCAACTTCTGTAATAGCCTTGCCAAACAAACCAACTTCGCCAAACAGGAGGGAACGGCGGTCGCCACGCTCAGCCAAGACAAAACCACCATGTCGACCGGCAACGTGCTCGTGCCGGGAATCTACGCCATCGTGGACCGTACGCCGGCAACAACCACGCCAAGCGGCGGAACCGCCGTCAAAACAACCGCGTCCATCATGATGATGAACGGCACCGCGGTCAACGGCATCAGCCAACTGCGCACGGCCAGTGGCACGACCTTGACGCTCGGACAGGTGATCTACAAGGTATCCAGCGTGGAAACACCCGATAAAAAAGTCAACGTCGGCAGCACGTGGAAAGACAGCGCATCCGAAGCGATAGGCAAGAATCTGACCTACCGCGTGACGCAGAAAATTCCCAACTGGACAGGCTACGACCACTACTATCTTGCGTTGAACGACACGCTCGGCACAGGCCTCGACTATGGTTCGCTCACTTCAATCACCGTCGGCGGCAAAGCATTAGCAAGCACGTTCTACAAGGAAAACGTCAACGGCAAAACCATCAGCTGGCTGTTCGGCATCAACGGAGACATCCTCGCCTCGGACGCATCAAAGGCAGCCCTACCGGTCGGCGCGACGATCACCGTCACCTACACGGCTCGCCTCAACGGCAACGCGGTCATCGGAAGCCCCTGCAACGTCAACTCCATCGACCTGGAATACTCCCACAACCCCAACGCATGGCAGGACCACAACAACCAGCCCGGCAACGAAGTCAAAGTCTGCACTGGCGAAATCGCATTGCGCAAGGTCGACACCAAAAACCAAAAGCTCACCGGCGCGAAATTCACCATCGCCCAAGGTACCAGCGACAAAACACCTTTGAAACTCGTGTCACTCGGCAACGGCAACTACCGCCTCGCCACCAGCGGCGACACCACAACCACCACCACGTTCGAAGCCGGAGAAACCAAAATCCAAGGACTCAAAGGCGAATACACCATCACCGAAACACAAGCGCCCCAAGACTACTCGTCGCTCATGCTGCCCAGCGCGGTCGTCACCGTCAACATTGACGACGCCACCATGACGTGGAGCATCGACGTCAAATCCGATCCCAACAACCTCATCAAAAAAGATGACAGCCACACCGTGGTCGTCACCAACATCCGCACCATCACCGAAATACCGTTGACCGGCGCGGCAGGATTGACCATGCTTTTCAGCATCGCAGCGCTCCTCTTCATAGGAGGCATCGTAATGCTACGCATGTGCAAATCAGCCGACGACCGCTAACCGGCATCCAACGATAGGAAACACATGACGGTTCCCACACACGGCAAACCCCGACACAAAAGCACGTCGGCAAAACACAACATCATCCGATGGTGCGTGGGAACCGCCATGCTCACCGCAACGGCACTCATCATCAGCATCCCCCTGATCATGCGCGCCGAAGACAACATCCAACAAGCAGCCAACGTCAAAGCGTACGCAGCCACCATCGCCAACACCACAAACACGGCAATCCAAGAAAGCAAACGGCAGGCGAAACTCTACAACGCACGCCTCGCCAACCGAACCGAACCCCAAACAGATGATCCGGCAGACAACTCAACTGACAACCAGACAAAACATGAAACCCCAACACAAAACCCCATCGAATACAATCAACAACTCGTCATCCCACCCAGCGACGTCATGGCAACCATCAACTACCCAAAACTCGGAATCAACCTACCCATACGCCACGGAACAAGCGAACAAGCGCTCGCCATCGGCGCCGGACACTGGGTGGGAACATCCCTGCCGATCGGGGGAGCAGGAACCCACACCGTCATCACCGCACACCGAGGCCTCGCCGACAAACTCATGTTCACCAAACTCGACCAAGCCCGCGAAGGCGATGAATTCACCATCACCACCCTCGGTGAAACCCTCACCTACCAAGTGCAAACCATCCGCACCATCACCCCCGACGATTTCACTTGGATAAACAAGCGCGACAACACCGCCGATCAGGCCACGCTCATGACCTGCACCCCATACGGCATCAACACACACCGACTCCTCGTCACAGGAACACGCATCCCAAACCACGACGAATGCCCGCCCGAAACAGGCTGCCTCACCGACGGAACACTCGCCATCACAGCGTTCGCGCTCACCACCGTATGGGCAATCATCATCGCGCTCGCACGCCACAGTTACAATGAGATGCATGATCGACGAAGTATTGTTCCTACGTCACGGACGCACCGCCTACAACCTCACAAGACGGCTGCAAGGCCAAATCGACATTCCCCTCGACATCATCGGCAGGTGGCAGGCCGACCAAAGCGCTTATGAACTCGCCAGAACATACTATTGGGCGAAAGTCGCGCACCTCGCTGACCATAATGACGAACTCGCCCAACCCGCGTACGAGGGCGCGTATTTCGCCGATCTCAACGAAATCAACGAGGCACCGGCCGCAAGCCGACGCATGTTCGTCGTGTCGTCAGACCTTTTCCGCGCCCAACAGACCGCCCACGCCATCGCCGACCTTCTCGGACTTGACGTAGCTCTCGACCCGCGTCTGCGCGAACGCAGCTTCGGCGAATGGGAGGGCATGACCCGTGAGGAGATTCTCGAACAGTACGCCGAAGACTACCATTCATGGCGCGCCCACACTGGAGGCGAAACCAAGCATGGCGTCGAAAGCCGTCAGCATACCGGCCAGCGTGGTGCCCAAGCCATCCGAAGCATCATCGCCGAGCATGCCGGCGATTCCGCGCCAACCACGCTGCTCGCCGTCGGCCACGGATCATGGATCGTGGCCACCGTCGCCGTATTGCTCGACATGGATCCGGATGATCTCAACAATCTCGGCGCCATGCGCAACGCCTTCTGGACGCGGATGAGCGTCAATGCAAGCCGTGGCCCCGCCGAACCTGACACATGGCAGTGGAAGCTCGACGCCTTCAACCAAGGCCCGTCCATCGCCGCGCTTACGGACTGGGAGAACGGTCCGAAGGAATTGCACGGCCCGAACATGCCGTTGTGGAAGCCCATCATGCAGTGATATGCAGTGGCATGCGGTAGCTCACGGTGGCCGTTGCTCACCGTGGGCGCATGCGGTGAACATGAATTCTCGATGAAATCTCCGGCTCGTGGTCGGTTAGCTCCCAAGGTTGGACTATTCTAAATAAGGTTGTTTGCCCGAATGATCCAAGAACGGTCCCAAAAGACTGATTGCAGGAGACGTTGGATTCGGGCTACCGTACAGCGATAGAACGTTGGAAAGCGCGAAAGGCGGGTGAGAGACATGTTGAGAATGTTCAGAACGATTAACGGCCAGGTGGAGCAGATCCAAAAACCAGAAAACGGGTCCTGGTTATGCCTTTCGGATCCGACCGATGTGGAGCTCGCCAACGTTTCCATGGAAACCGGCGTCGATCTCGCCGACTTGCGCGCCCCGCTTGATGACGAGGAACGGTCCCGTGTGGACGTGGAAGACGATTACACGATGATCATCGTTGACATTCCAACCGTCGAGGAGCGTGGCGGGCGAGACTGGTACGAGACCATCCCGTTGTCGATCATCATCACGCAGTCGGCCATCATCACCGTCTGTATGCAGGACACTCCAGTGCTGCACCCGTTCATGGAAGGCACGATCCGCGGTTTCAACACGTATATGAAAACACGTTTCATCCTGCAGATCCTGTACCGCAACGCCACCATGTATCTGCGGTATCTTCGTATCATCGACCGTGAAAGCGACAAGCTCGAACTCAAACTGCGTCATTCCATGCAGAATCGAGAGATCCTCATGCTGCTCGAATTGAGCAAGACGTTGGTCTATTTCACCACGTCGCTCAAGTCGAACGAAATCGTGATGGAAAAGCTGACCACGCTGCCGCGCATCAAGCAGTATCCAGAAGACGAAGATCTGCTCGACGACGTCATCACCGAAAACAAGCAGGCTATCGAGATGGCCAACATCTACAGCGGCGTTCTAGCCAACATGACCGACGCGTTCGCGTCGATCGTGTCGAACAATCTGAACAACGTGATGCGCATCTTCACGATCATCTCCATCACGCTGTCGATTCCGACATTGATCTTCTCGATGTACGGCATGAACTTCCAGGAGGGCATGCTCGGCATGCCGTTGACAGACAAGCCGTGGGGCTTCGCCGTGATCATCGGAATCTCGCTGGTCGTTTCGGCCATTGTCACCTGGTTCCTGACACGTTCACGCATGTTCAAGTAGAATCGCGTAGAATCGCGCGTATGTCACGTCTGTCACGAAATATCGCGGCGCTGGTATGCGCCGCTTCGGTCGTATTGGGCACGAGCGCGTGCGGTACTTCCATTTCCGTCGTCACCAATGGTCTTGCTCAAGGGCCGACCATTGCGATTGGCGTGGCCGCGGACCAGCCGGGATTGGGTTTTCTGCATGGGGGAGAGTATTCGGGCTTCGATATTTCCGTGTCGCAATACGTGGCGAACACGTTGGGATTCGCGCAAAAACAGATCGTGTTCAAACAGGTGTTGCCGTCGACGCGCGTTTCGTCGCTTGAAGACGGCACTGTGGACATGGTGGTCGATGCTTTCGCAGCTGATGACGTTCAGGATGGTGAGGTTGAGTTTGCAGGACCGTATCTGACCGTGCATGCGGCATTGCTGGTGCGTTCCGACAGTGCGGGAACCATCACCGGAATCGACGATCTTGCCGGAAAAACGGTATGCGTGGCCAAAGACGGAATGCCCGCCGATAGCGTGCGAAATCTTGCGGAAGATGTGACCGTGAGCGAACGCGACACGTATCCGCAGTGCGAAACGGCATTGATGATCGGGCAGGCGGACGCCATTGCGGCCGACGACGCCATAGCGGCGGGCCTCGCATCCAACAGAGGAGGTGGGTATCTTAAGGTCGTGGGCGAAACGTTCGGCGAACGCTCGTATGCGATCGCGGTCAAACCCGGCCAATCCACGCTTGCCAAACAGGTCGACGCCGCATTGCAGTCCATGATGGACGACGGCTCGTGGAAGCAGGCCATGGACGAGATGAAACAGTCGATTGGCTACGTTCCTGACATGTCGATCAACCCTCCCGCGATAACGCGCTCAGCGGCGTCGGAAGGCTGACGGGCTTCGCCTTGCGCGACGCTTTGCGAAACGCTTCTTGCATAATGATTGACGCCTTGCGAAGTGTCCAGTTGCGCGGCTAGTTTCATGCATTATGAGTGACATTGAGAAAAGCGCGCAGGCGCAGTCGAACGAACCAGCCGAGCCGTCGTTCCGTTACAATGCGGATCTGGCTCAGGGCATTGAGGAAAAATGGCAGAAGATTTGGGATGACGAAGGCACTTTCTGGGCTGCCAACGTCAACGGCGATCTGAAGGATGGCAAGGGACGTAACGCCGAAGGACGCCCGTCGTATTTCGCGATGGACATGTTCCCATATCCGTCGGGCAAGGGTCTGCATGTGGGTCACCCGTTGGGCTACCTTGCCACCGATGTGGTCAGCCGCTACCATCGTATGAAGGGCGAGAACGTGCTGCACGCCATGGGCTATGACGCCTTCGGCCTGCCGGCCGAGCAGTATGCGGTCCAGACCGGCCAGCATCCGCGCATCACTACCGAGCAGAATATCGCCAACATGCGTCGCCAGCTGCACCGCATGGGCCTGAGCTTCGACAACCGTCGTTCCTTCGCCACCATCGATCCGGGCTACGTGCGTTGGACCCAGTGGATCTTCTCCCGAATCTATGATTCCTGGTACGACGAGGATGCCACCAATCCGTCTGGTTCCAAGGGCTGCGCACGACCGATCAGCACGCTGGTGGAGCAGTTCGAATCCGGTGAGCGTGAGATTCCGGGATTCGCGGGCAAGCAGTGGGGAGACCTGAGCGAAGCCGAGCAGGCTGACGTGCTCAACGACTTCCGTTTGGCCTACATCTCCAAGTCCCCGGTGAACTGGTGTCCGGGCCTGGGCACGGTGCTCGCCAACGAGGAGGTCACCGCCGAAGGCAAGTCCGAACGCGGTAACTTCCCGGTGTTCCAGCGCGAGCTGCGCCAATGGTCCATGCGCATCACCGCATACGGCCACCGTCTGATCGAAGATCTTGATGGCATCGACTGGCCGGAGAAGGTCAAGCTCATGCAGCGAAATTGGATCGGCGAATCCCACGGCGCTTCCGTGCATTTCGAGGTCGAAACCCCGAACGGCGTCAAAGACATGGAGATCTACACCACCCGTCCCGACACCCTGTTCGGCACCACGTTCGCCGTGGTCTCTCCGGAACATCACCTGCTCGAAGACGTTCCCGCCGAATGGCCGGCCGAGACTCCGGAAGACTGGAAGGGCGGCTATGCCACTCCGGTCGAGGCGGTGAAGGCCTACCGCTTGGCTGCGGAAGCCAAGACCGCCAAGGACCGTGTTGACGAGGCTGGCGAGAAGACCGGCCTGTTCACCGGCCTGTACGCCATCAACCCAATCACCGGAGCCAAGCTGCCGCTGTTCACCGCGGATTACGTGCTCATGGACTACGGCACCGGTGCCATCATGGCCGTGCCGGGCGGCGACCAGCGTGATTACGATTTCGCGGTCAAGTTCGGCCTGCCGATCATCTACACCGTGCAGCCGCTGGCCGAATCCGGCGACGATCTGGCCAACTATGAAGGCAAGGCACCGTTCATCTCCCACGACGGCATCGTCATCAACTCCTCCGTGGACGCCACCCGCGCCAAGGGCGACGCGTTGAGCCTCAACGGCCTTCGCGTGGACGAGGCCATCGACAAGGTGAACGCATGGCTGGAAAAGGCCGGTGTCGGCAAGGGCACGGTCAGCTACCGTCTGCGCGACTGGCTGTTCAGCCGCCAGCGTTATTGGGGCGAACCGTTCCCAATCGTCTATGGTGCGGACGGTACTCCGCACCTGCTGCCGGACGACCAGTTGCCAATCAACCTGCCGGATGTGCCGGACTATAGTCCGAAGACCTTCGATCCGGAAGACGCCGAATCCAATCCTGAAGCTCCGCTGAGCCGCAACGAGGATTGGGTGAAGGTCGAACTCGACTTGGGCGACGGCAAGAAGACCTACTATCGCGACACCAACACCATGCCAAACTGGGCCGGCTCCTGCTGGTACTACATGCGCTACCTCGACCCGACCGACACCGAACACATGGTCGAGAAGAGCGAGTTCGACTATTGGATGGGCCCGAACCACAATGAGACCACCGGCAAGTCCGGCGGCGTGGATCTGTACATCGGTGGTGTGGAACATGCCGTGTTGCACTTGCTGTACTCCCGTTTCTGGCATAAGGTGCTGTTCGACCTCGGTTTCGTCGATTCTGCGGAGCCATTCCACAAGCTGTTCAACCAGGGCATGATCCAGGCGTATGCCTACACCGATGACCGTGGCCAGTACGTGCCGGCCGCCGAAGTGGTGGAAGGCCCGGCCGATGCAAACGGCGAGCCGACTTTCACTTGGAACGGCGAACACGCCAACCGTGAGTTCGGCAAGATGGGCAAGAGCCTGAAGAACATCATCACGCCGGACGACATGTACTCGAACTACGGTGCCGACACCTTCCGCCTGTACGAGATGGGTATGGGACCGCTGGCCGAATCCCGCCCGTGGAACACGCGCAACGTGGTCGGATCCATGCGTTTCCTGCAGCGCCTGTGGCGTAACGTCGTCGATGAGAACACCGGCGAAGTGCACGTCACTGATGGCGAACTCGACACGAAGACACTGAAGCTGCTGAACAACACGATCGCCGACGTGACCGTGGAAATGGAAGCGATGCGTCCGAACACGGCCATCGCCAAGCTCATCGTGCTCAACAACCACTTGACCAGCCTCAACGAAGTGCCGCGCGCAGCCGTCGAACCGCTGATTCTGATGCTTTCCCCGATCGCCCCGCACATCTGCGAGGAACTGTGGAACAAGCTCGGACACAGCGAGTCGCTGGCGCACGCCGAATGGCCGAAGGCTGATGAACGCTATGTCGGACAGGACACCGTCACCGCGGTCGTGCAGATCAAGGGCAAGGTTCGTGCCAAGCTTGAGGTGTCGCCCGACATCGACCCGAAGGAACTTGAGAAGATGGCGTTGGAAGCCGTCGCTGACCGTTTGGGCGGCAAGGAACCGCGCAAGGTCATCGTCAAGGCTCCGAAGATCGTGTCCATCGTTCCCGCGGAATGATATTTCGAAAAACCTTCGGAACCAACGGCCGCTGACAAGGTTTCCAACAGGGTGTGAACCGTTCCCGCATGAGGCGACACGCCGAATATGTGGATAACTCGTATCCTCCGACCACAGGGGCCGTTTCGACTGGACAGCATGCCCATGCATCCTCCAATTTGGATGCATGGGCATTACTATTACCCCGCCAAGCAGGCGGAACAGGCAGGCCGAGATCACATCGCCGGCCGCGCGGCGGCTGCGTGGACTTGGCATGCCCGAAACGCATGAAAGGAACATGCACGGGCAAAACATTCGCAGCGAACATGTCCCTCCCGCAACCCCTGAAGCATCTGTGGCAATCGCGGCAACTGCAACGCCTGAAATATCCCGTGAACAAACGTCGGAACCTGCGAAACCCTCATTGCGGAATCTGGCCGGAGTCAAACCTGCCGACACGCCGACGGAACAGGACGGGCCCAAACGCGATCGTCCACGACTCGTCTTTCAGCCAATCCACGCGGTCATCGCCATACTCACCCTGTCGTGCGCGCTGTGTGCAAGTCTGACCATGCTTGTGCAACAGGCCATCCACTACAGCGCACTCCAACAGACGCAGATCACGCAATCCAAACAATCTCAGGCGAGCGGAACCACGAAAGACGGGGCGTCATCCGCGGCAACAACACCAAACCAGCAGCCTTCCATGGAACAAAACGGCCAGAACAAGCAAACATCCGAACCAACGGAACCTTCCGATCCGGCTGACGGTCTGTTGAATATCAACACCGCCGGATCCAACGAACTGCAAACCTTGAAAGGCGTAGGCCCGGTGACCGCGCAGCGCATCATCGACTACCGCAATCAGATCGGACGTTTCGACAATGTCGACCAATTGTTGAAAGTCAACGGCATCGGCGAGAAAACGCTGGCGAAATTCCGAGACCAAGTGTGCGCACGATGAGAGGAAACACGTTCGAATGGCGGAATAGGGAGCAGGGGAGCAGGGATTGGCGTCTACTGCCAGCCACCCTGTGCGGGTGGGCGGCGAGTCTGGCCGCACATGCGGGATTCGACTACTGCGTCGAGCAGGAAGGCAGACTCGGCATTCTGCCGCTCGTTTTAGTGTTGTCTGTGCCATTGCTGGCATTATTGGGATTGTTGGGATTGCCGTTTATGCGATCGCCTATCCTGCGCCTGCCGGTTGGCGTGCGGCGGGCGGTTGCGGCACGGCATTTCAGCATTATCGTATGCGTGGTCGCGGCGATGGCATGCGCGTCTTCCGCATTGACCTACGACGTATTGCAATGGAGGGATGCGGCCTCGTACGCGGCCAGAAGCGGCGAAAGCGACGTTGTGATACTGGTACGTACGACATCCCCCGCAGTGAATTCGAACAGACGTGCGAATGATTGCCAGATCGATGCGACGATTTCGACGATCACGGCAAGCCAGATCACGCAACCAAGCATGATGCGGGTGCGCGTCTATGCGGACCGGCCGGACTGCGGCACACTCAAACAAGGCGGCGAATACCGGATGCGGGGCACGCTCGCCATATCGCAATACGGTACCATGCCGCTATGGCTGACGGACATCGCCTCCGTGGAACGCATACGGGCACCCAATCCCGCATTGCGTGTGATCGATATGATGCAGCAGGCGTTCTTCGAACAGACGTCACGGCTTTCCGACCAAGGGAAAGTACTTGTTCCCGGACTGACATTAGGCATTCTCGGACAGGATTACATTCCTCCAGACAGCGTCAATGGCAAAACTGGCACCGGTATTGATTCCACATACGCCAATCTGCTTGAAGACGCCTTCCAACGTTCGGGCATACTGCATCTGATGGCAGTCAGCGGCGGGCATCTCGCGGTCGTCGCCACCATAGTGCGCGCCGCCTGCTCGTTCCTGCTACTGCCAAGGCGCGTCACGACCATCGCCATCGGCATGTCATACATCATGCTGGCAATGTGCGTGTTTCCCTCCGATTCGGTGTCACGCGCCCTGCTGATGGGTTTGGGCGGAGCGGGCTTCCTGTTCCTCGGGCGAAGAACACAGGCTTTGGCCGCCCTCAACTGGACCACTTTAGGCATGCTCATGGCCAATCCGCACATGTCACGCAGCTTCGGATTCGCACTATCATGCACGGCCGTACTCGGCCTCGTACTGTTCGCAGGGCCGTTAAGCGCATGGCTCACGCCGATCATGCCAGCGTTCATCGCGCAAACCATGGCCATGACCATAGCCGCGCAACTGTTCACCCTGCCGATTCAAGTGCTCATCGAACCGGAACTGCCCGTCTACTCCATTCCGGCCAATCTGGTCGTCGCACCCTTCGTGGGCTTTTCCACACTGACCGGGCTTGCCAGCCTCGCCATTTCATGGATACTGCCCAATCTGGGATTCATATTCGCCAGCATCGCCTCCTGGGGCACCGCCATTATGGAACTCATGGCCCTCCACCTCGGGTCAGGAGACCGCGCCACCATTCCGTGGACCGGAGGCGCGGGCGGCGCACTGCTGATCATCGTCGTCGAAATCGTCGGATATATGGCCGCACGACTTGTCGGCACACTCTTCACCCGCATCACGACACCGGAACCAAACCTGCCGGGCCGACGCCTCATGCGCAATCCCGTCGAACGAGCGAAAGCATGGGGCGAACGAACCCACAACGCGCTCAAAACCATGAAATGGAACGAATGAATCTTGTCCACCGATACAGCGAGATTGAATACTATGCCGAAACCATCCGCAGCAACCTTCCACCTCATCTATGGAGGCGACCCGTACCTCAACGAGCAAACCGTACGCGACCTGCGCCACCAATCGCAACGCAAACACCCCGACGCGGAAACCATCGAACTCGACGCAACCAACGCCGATCATTACGCCTTCGACGAAGCGGTAAGCCCATCACTCCTATCCGAACGATCAATCGTCATCGTATCCAACCTGCAAAACGCCGACGACAGACTCGGCGAAACCATGGTCGCCTACTGCAAGCAAGCCGTCAACAATCCAACCGAAGCCAGCATCGTCATCTGCCAACATGAAGGCGGCATCAAAGGTAAACGACTCATCGACCAACTCACCAAAGCCGGAGCAGTCAAAGAAGCCGTGGCCGACCTCAAAAAAGCCGACGCAAAACTCAACTTCACCATACAATGCTTCGAACGACGCAACCGACGCATCGAACCCATGGCCGCACAGCAACTCGTAGCCGTACTCGGCGACAAAACCGGCGAACTCGCAGCCATGGCAGGCCAACTCTGCTTCGACTTCGACGACAATCCCATAACATTGGAACGCGTCAACCAATACCTCACCGCCAACCCCCAAGTAGACGGCTTCCGCGTGGCCGACCTCGCACTCTCCGGACGCTCAGCCGACGCCATCATCGCCATGCGGACTTCGATCGAACAAGGCACCGCGCCAATCGCACTCATCGGAGCGCTCGCCATGAAACTACGCACCATGGCCAAAGCCTCAGCCGTACGCTCCGGCACCATCAGCGAAGCGGAAGCGAAAACCAATTCATGGGTACTGAAAAACGCCACCAGACAGCTCTCCGGATGGACCTCCGACGGCATGAGACGATGCATCCAAATGCTCGCATGGGCCGACGAACAAAGCAAAACCAACGGATCGGACCCTGTCTACGCGCTGGAACGATCCATCGAACTAATCAGCAACAAAGGACGAACCAACTAACATGAACGAGGACAACACCAGCAACAGCGCGGCCAGCGGCACCGCCAAAACCATCACCGTCGAAGCAACAACCGGCGAAGCCATGCACGAACTCGGCAAACACGTCGCACACCTCGCCCACGGCGGAGACGTCATACTCCTCTCAGGGCCACTCGGTGCAGGGAAAACCACCTTCGCCCAAGGCTTCGGCGCAGGACTCAACATCAGCGAACCCATCGTCTCGCCAACCTTCACCATCGCACGCGAACTCAAAGGCCAATTCCCCAACGGCAACTCCGCCCACCTCATACACGTCGACGCCTACCGACTCGGCGGCAACGCCTACGCCCCAGGCCAAAACGCCGTCGAACACCTACTCGACGAACTCGAATCCCTCGGACTCGACGAAGAACTCGAAGATCCCAGCGACAACACCATCATCCTCATGGAATGGGGAGAACAGATGGCTGCCGCGCTCGCACCGGAACGCCTCGAAATCCACATCGACCGGCCGCTCAACACCGCCGGCACAGGCACAACGGCCAATACGGCCAGCCACGAACTCACCAGCAACGGCGTACGTACCGTAACCTTCATTCCCGTCGGCGAATCCTGGCAAACCTTCGACATCGCACGCAACAAACGCTAAAACACAACCAACAACCACGATTCCAGCATCGGTTGTACAGTAGTTCCCAGCTTGGCACAAGGAGTTTCCACAAAATGCAGACACTGGTGATCGACACTTCATACGGCTCAACCGTCGGCATGGTCGGACACGACCCCATCGTTGAAACCGACTCACGCACCCACGTCGAAAAACTACAGGTGAACATCGCTACAACCGTCGAACAAGCCGGCCTCAAACCGGAAAACATCGACCGTATCATCGTCGGCATCGGACCTGCACCCTTCACCGGACTGCGCGCGGGAATCGTCGCAGCCAAAGCGCTCGCCTTCGCCACCGGTGCGCGGCTTATCGGGCAGAATGTGCTTTCCTCGCAGGTGCTTGTACGCAACGCGGAGCATGATGGCCGCCATCATCTGACGCTCGCCGTGAACGATGCGCGACGCAAGCAGCTGTATTTCGCATTGCTAGATGGCAGCGGCTATGAGGTTGGTGGCAGCGCAGACGAAGACCATGATGCAAACGTTGAAAACAGCTGTGTGAAAACCCTGATTGACATGGATATCGACTATCCCGAATCGATCGTGAACCGTGTTAACGAAGTGCTGGAACAGCTTCGTCAGTCAGATACGAACGTGGAATATGTGGTCGATGTTATCGGCCATGGAGCGGCGAAATACGCGCAATCGTGGGCAAGTCTTCCCGAAGGCGGCATGGTGAGCGACCATGCGCTGCTTGACGAGGGAGCGTCCGGGCTGGAGCGTTTCGCGGCCTTCGCCACTTCGCAACAGTCTTTGGCGAATCCGGAGCCGATCGAACCGTTGTATCTGCGCAGGCCGGACGTGTCGGTACCGAACCCATTGAAGCATGTGCTCAACCATGCCGGTGCAGAACGTACGGAGTGACGGTACGGCATGATCGTTGACCATACGAACATCGACGAGGAAATCGTTGTGCCACAGATGGCCGCTTTGGAAGCTGACCTGTTCGGCAGGGGAGCGTGGAGCGAGCAGTCTATCCGTCAGGAATTCCGCGCGCCTGCACGCACGTATCTGTTCGATATTGATGATTGCGGGATTGTGGATTGCGCTGCAGCAGATGGGCCAGTTGTCAATGAATCGGCTGCGGCCGATACTGCCGAAAAACAGCCTGTCGTGCGCGGGTATGCCGGTTTCTGGTATGACGGCGACGATGCTGAGATCATGACGATCGGCGTCGGCAGGCAGTTTCAACGGCAGGGAATCGCGGCTTCGTTGATGGAAGCGTTGATTGCGCGGGCGCGCGAACAGGGAGCGCAACGCATGTTGCTTGAAGTGCGCGTCGACAATACTCCGGCCTTAGCATTGTACGAACGGTTCGGTTTTGCCAGAATGGGCTTGCGTAAACGCTACTACCAGCCCGAAGGCATCGACGCGTACACCATGAGCCTTGAACTTAAGCCGAGGATTATCGGCTTCGCAGCAACAGAACAATAAAATAGAACAACCAAACGGAACAGTAAGCAAAGCAGCAAACGGAGCAGCAATGAGCGAACCAATCGTACTCGGCATCGAATCCACCTGCGACGAGACCGCGGCCGCGGTAGTGCAGGGGCGCACCCTGATTTCCAACGTCGTCGCATCCTCCATGGATGAGCACGCGCGTTACGGGGGTGTGATTCCAGAAATCGCGTCACGCGCCCACGCCGAAGCGTTCGTGCCATGTGTTTCCAAGGCGTTGGCCGACGCGAACATGACGTTGTCTGACGTCGATGCGATCGCCGTGTCCGCGGGTCCTGGACTTGCTGGCTGCCTCGCCGTTGGCGTGTCCGGCGCGAAATCTCTTGCCTGGGCGGCGAACAAGCCAATTTACGGCATCAACCATGTGATCGGACATATTGCGGTCACGCAGCTGCAGTTCGGCCCGTTCCCCGAAGACACGCTCGCCTTGATCGTGTCCGGCGGACACACGTCCCTGCTGCATGTTGAGGATGTCGCGCACCATATTGACGTGGTCGGCACCACGCTTGATGATGCAGCCGGCGAATGCTTCGACAAGGTCGCCCGCCTGCTGGGCTTCCCATATCCGGGCGGTCCGCATATCGACCGTCATGCGCAATTGGGCGACCCACATGCCATCAAAGTTCCGCAAGGGCTCACCCAAGGCAAAGCGGGCCAGCAGCATCCGTACGATTTCAGTTTCTCCGGCGTGAAAACGGCCGTCGCGCGTTGGATTGAGGAACAGCAGGCGCAAGGCAATGAGATTCCCGTTGATGACGTGTGCGCGTCGTTGGCGGATTCCGTGGCGACCGTGCTCGCCAAGAAGGCGATGCGCGGCTGCGAGCAGTACGATTCGAAGACGTTGATTGTAGGAGGTGGCTTCTCCGCGAATTCGCAGCTTCGTGCCAAACTGTTGGAAGTCGGAGTCGAGCATGGGGTAGAGGTGCGTGTGCCGCAGCTCAAACTGTGCACCGACAACGGCGCCATGGTAGCCATGCTGGGCGTCAACCTAGTCGAAGCTGGAGTGGCTCCGTCAAACCCCGACTTCGCCATCGATTCGGCCATGCCGTTGACGAAGATCTCCATGTGAGATTGGGGCGAAATCGTCGTGTGGAAACGTTTTGCAACCCGAAACACACATGTGACACGCTGAAGATTTGCAATCCACAAGTTTTGGTGTAGTATCCTTATCTTGTGCACAGCGCATTCCTGCGTAGCTCAGTTGGCAGAGCATCCGACTGTTAATCGGACGGTCACTGGTTCAAGCCCAGTCGCAGGAGCCATTTGAAAGCCCTTGGAAACCAAGGGCTTTTGTCATATTCATCGTCATATTCGAGGAATCAACGAAGATGCCGAGGTTCTGGCTTATAGGACCTTTTGGCCAATAACCCGGATATTGCGGCAGGCACGTTTTACACGAAATTCATGATTGAGGAGAACGATACTATGGATGAGGTAGCCAAAGCAGATTCTTCCACGGGCAAAACTTAAGATTTTCCCAGCAAGCGGCGTTTACCATGAACACGCAAGCAAGAAAACCACGGCAAATCATGGAAGGGAGTCCATATGTGCACTGGTGTTCGTTTCTCCGACAATGAGGGAAACATGTATTTCGGCCGTAATCTCGACTGGAGCTTCTCCTACGGCGAGACCATTCTGGTCACTCCGCGAGGCTACCAGTACGACTATGTCTATGGGACCGAAGGCAAGAACGAACCGAATGCGGTGATCGGCGTGGGCGTGGTCATGGCCGACCGCCCCATGTATTTCGACTGCGCCAACGAGCATGGCTTGGCCATTGCCGGACTGAACTTCCCCGGATACGCCTCCTTTGCACACGAGCCAGTCGAAGGAACCGAAAACGTCGCTACCTTCGAATTCCCGCTGTGGGTGGCGCGCAATTTCGACAGTGTCGACGAAGTCGAAGAAGCGTTGAAGAACGTGACGCTCGTTTCGCAGGTCGTGCCCGGCCAGCAGGAATCCCTGCTGCACTGGTTCATTGGTGACGGCACCCGAAGCATCGTCGTCGAGCAGATGTCCGACGGCATGCACGTTCATCATGACGATGTGGACGTGCTCACCAACCAGCCGACCTTCGACTTCCATATGGAAAACCTGCGCAACTACATGTGCGTGAGCAACGAAATGGCGGAGCCGACCACTTGGGGCAAGGCGGAACTGAGCGCATGGGGTGCCGGCGTGAGCATGCATGGCATTCCCGGTGACGTGAGTTCGCCGTCGCGTTTCGTACGCGTCGCCTACACCAACACGCACTATCCGCAGCAGAACAACGAGTCCGCCAATGTGTCTCGTCTGTTCCACACGCTGGTCTCCGTGCAAATGGTTGAAGGCATGTCCAAGATGGGCAACGGCCAGTTCGAGCGCACGCTGTTCACCAGCGGTTATTCCGGAAAGACCAACACGTATTACATGAACACGTATGAGGATCCGGCGATCCGCTCGTTTGCCATGTCCGACTTCGACATGGATTCGAGCGAGCTGATCACCGCCGATTGATTCCGGGAATTTCGGGTTCGAAGATTCCAGTTCCGAAGATTCCGCAGTGATCGCACTATGTGGACAGTATAAAAGGGCACAACGTCGCAACCGTCGTTGTGCCCTTTTAATCAGTAAAACTGATGAGATTTGATTAAAATGGTCGAGGCATGCTTTCAAACGTACTTTCAGGCGTTTTCCTCGTTATGTTCCTTATGCGAGGAAGCGAATCGCGACAGAACACCTGACTTACGTAAAGCGCAATACATTCCCCAGGAACCGAAACCGGCGAATGCCACCGCGCTAAGCAGCTCGCAAATAGTGCCGATGATGCCTCGCGGGCTGAAGAACGTGAATGCCTGATAGTAGAAGAACAGCAGGTAGAAGTTGTAGACGATTCCAATCGCCAAAGCAGACAGAATGGTGACGCCGAGCGTCCAACGACGGTAGCGGAACAGCGCGAATACCGCTTCTGCGGCTGCCGTCTGCAACAACGCAATTACCACCAGGCTCACACTGTATTTCGTGCCGAGCACCACCTCGACGAACGATGCGACTAAAAGCACGTAGGCCGAAGCTCCCGGCTTGCGCACGATCAGAGAACCCAGCGTGGCGGGGAAGTAGAACAAAGCATGAAGTAGCGCCGCTGAACCAGGAAGAATCAAAGTCATCAACGGAAAAAGACCATACGAGAGGCCGTCGAACACCCAAAACATCACTCCCGACATCACGCCTACCGCCGCGCCGACTGCGATATCGACCACACGCCATGTGAGGGCCTTGCGTGTTTCTTGGGTTGTTTTCAAAGGCTGCTTTACTTGCTTCGACAGCTTCGCGTCTGTATTATGAATAACGGTTTTAGAGAATGGCTTCGCCATAATGATAATGAATCCTTGCGTTGGTCGATGCCGCGCACCGTGAGTCGGAGATCGCGGCAGTCGCCGTGGGCCGTTCCTCGACCTGCGCGGCTCGGGCAGGAACGACGAGAGGTATTATACGACGTGTTGTTTGCCGAACACACATCATGGATCTCCCTGTATCCAAAATATCGTTACAAATACTCCAAATCCGGGCGTACGGTCCAGTCCAGTACACCTAATCCGCACGATTTCATTAAATCAGCAGCATAAGAGCTTTTTGCTGTGAGGCGGCATTCGCTCAAAGCAGCGTGGTCCTATATTCCTTATGATGAACACGTAAGTTACGCTTTGCAGACGCAACTTAGCTAATTGTCAGGATTACATGTTCTTTTGTTATGCGATAGCATGCAACACGCCAATTAGACTTCAAGCACTTTAAGTTTTTACAGTGCAGGGTATGAGCACTACAACATGGCATACGATTCGTGAAGCATCCATGATTTCCGGACTTCCCGAATCCACTTTGCGCTACTACGAGCAGATCGGCATCATTGCCCCGATCGCACGTGACCCAAGTTCTGGTCATCGTGCCTACACTAACGAAGACATTCAATCGTTGGTCACCATTTCCTGCTTGTCTGCGACCGGCATGCCGCTTGACGCCATGCGCGAGTATCTGAAAAATCGTTTCGACGGCGCCGAAGGCGCGCACAGGCAAATGGCGCTACTGGACGCGCAAGCATTGCGTTTGGCCGCAAAAGCCGAAAGCATCCGCATGCAGCAAGCCTATGTTTCCCTCAAAACACTGTATTGGCGTGCCGTGGCGGAAGGCCATGACGACGAAGCACAACAACTTCTGGAAGAAAACCACGATGTTATCGAAACAGTGAAAAAACAGATCCGCAGCAAGGCTGAAGCATAAGCCGAGGCATCCTCGCAGACGTTACCTCAATTCAATTCATACAACAAAGGAGCAACTCATGAAGGCAGCAATCTTCAAGGGAGTCAAGCAGATGGCATGCGAAGAACATGCCGAACCGACCATCATCGATGGGGGAGACGCCATCATTCGCGTGGTACGCGCATGCGTGTGCGGCTCCGACCTGTGGTTCTACCGTGACGGTAGCAAGGAGCCCAACACCCAGGCCGGTCATGAAGCCATCGGCGTGGTTGAGCAGATCGGCGACGACGTGACCGTGGCCAAGCCAGGAGATTTCGTGATCGTGCCGTTCCCATTCAGCTGCGGCAAGTGTCCAGTATGCAAGGCCGGTTTCGAATCCAGCTGCCCTCATGGCGGATATTTCGGAGACGAAGGATTGGGCTGCCAGGCGGAGTATCTGCGCGTGCCAGAAGCCAATGGCACGCTGGTGGTCGTTCCGGGCGACGCGAAGAGCTTCTCTGACGAAATGCTCGCATCGCTGCTCACCCTCTCTGACGTGATGTCGACTGGTTACCATGCGGCCGCTTCCGCCGAAATCAAGCCGGGGGATACCGCGGTCGTGTTCGGCGACGGTGCGGTCGGTCTGTGCGGAGTGCTGTCCGCCAAGCTGATGGGCGCCACCCGCATCATTTCCATGAGCCGCCATGCCGACCGCCAGCGTATCGCACGCGAATTCGGCGCCACCGATTTCGTGGAGGAACGTGGCGACGAGGCCGTGGCCAAGGTACTGGAAATGACTGATGGTTACGGCGCCGACGCCGTGCTTGAATGCGTGGGCTCCGCATTGTCGAACGACACCGCCATGAAGGTTGCACGTGCGGGCGCTGTGGTCGGACGTGTTGGCCTGCCTCACGGTGTGGAAGCCGATATTCCAGGACTCTTCTACCGCAATGTTGGTCTGCGTGGCGGTCCGGCACCGGTGCGCACGTATGATCTGCAGCGACTGCTCAAGGAAGTGCTCGATGGCAACATCAATCCGGGCATCGTCTACACCTCCGAATACACGCTCGACGATATTCAGGAAGCGTACGCGGCCATGGACGAGCGTCGCACCGTAAAGTCGCTGTTGCGCATCAGCGAGGTCTGAGCAATATGCCGGCGATAGAATAAGCGGAAATCAAACGAAAGGAAGCAAGTCTTGTTTGAAGAGCTACATAAACGGATGAATTCGTTTTGGAATAATGACAGGACATTGTCACAAACCGATCCGGAATTCATTGAATTCTTCTCGAATTTCGCTTATGACGAAGTGGTGAACGAGCCGGGAGCAAATCATCCTGATTTGGATGACAAGACCCGTTCGTTGGCCATTCTTGCCGTGTTGGTCGGATGCCAAGGCTTGGATGCCTTCGAAATGATGCTGCCGGTGGCCTACGAAACCGGACTGTCGTCCATCGCCATCAAGGAAATGGTGTATCAGGCAACCGCATACTGCGGTTTTGGCAAAACTCTGCCATTCCTGAAGAAACTCAACAACTTCCTCGGCGCGGCCAACGTGCATCTTCCGCTTGAACCGCAAGGCACCATCACGCCGGAAACGCGTGCCAAGGCGGGCGAAGACAAGCAGATCGAAATCTTCGGTGAAGGAATGCGTGGATTCGCGCAATCCGGCCCCGAAGAGACGCGACACATCAATAAGTGGCTTGCCGGCAACTGCTTCGGCGACTACTACACGCGCGGTGGCTTGAACACGCGTGAGCGTGAAATGATCACGTTGTGCTTCCTCGCCGCGCAGGGCGGTTGCGAACCTCAGTTGACATCTCATGCGAAGGCCAATATGGGCGTGGGCAATGAGAAGGCGTTTCTGATTGCCATTATTTCGCAGTGCATGCCGTATATCGGATATCCGCGCACATTGAATGCGATTCGTTGCATCAATGATGCCGCCGAGCAGATGCAGGGCTGATTGCAGTAAGGTTTTACATCGATCGATGCCTCGACAGCTTGCTTTGATCCTTGCCTGATTCTCGCCCTGATATATAAGGGGTCGTTTGCCAGTCATGATTGGTTTGGCAAACGACCCCTTTACGTATGTTGCTACTTATGTGCGAGCATCACTCGCCCCACGCATCCTACTACAGGGAGGATTCTTCCATCCACTGGATGAATCTGGACTCTAGAGCACTCTTCAGCAATTCAATAAGCTCATTGCGTGTGACTACGACACTATTTTGTGGTCGGTGCGGTAAAGGTCAGGTTCTACGTAGATTTCGAAGCGGAACCATGGCAGTGCGACGCGCACGCTTCGTTCGATCTTGTTCACGGTTTCGACATCGTAATCGCGGTCGAGTTTGCTGGTCTGCACTTTGACGCACAGCAGAATGTCATCCTCAGACATGTGCACGGTCTGCATGTTCAGCAGTTGTTCCACGCCAGGCGTCGAAATAACGGCCTGCTCAATCTTCTTTCGGGTATCAGCGTCAACTGCCTCACCGATCAGTAGTGAACCCGACTTGAACATCAGCAGCAACGATCCCGAGATCAGCACAAGACCAACCATCAGGCCGCCAAGTGCGTCGAATATCTCATTGTCGAACAGAATCGCCAGACCGATGCCAGCTCCTGCAAATGCCAGACCAATCAAGGCAAGCGTGTCTTCCATGATGACGGACGCAAGCTCCGCCGACTTGGTGCGCTTCCAGAAACGGAACACACCCATGTGGGGTACGCCCGTACGTTCCATGCGCTCATTCGCTTCCTTGATGCTTTGATGCAGTCCGTAACCTTCCAGACAGGCGCTGATGACCACCACAATGAACGCCACCAGCAGTTCCATCTGGTTGGCATCACGCAACGCGGGATTTTCGACAATGGAGAACAGCTTCTTTACCGCTTCCGAAGTGGAGAAGAAACCTCCGACGAAGAACAGCAGCGTCGCCACCACGAACGAGGCGAGATACTTGGCCCGATACAACCCGAACGGATGATCGCCGTCCGTCTTATGTTTGGAGAAGCGGCCGCCTACCATGAGCACGATCTCATTGGAACAGTCGGCGATGGAGTGCACCGATTCGGAAAGCATTGCGGACGATCCGGTGAAGAACGCTGCCGCGAGCTTGGCGATGGCCACACCGATATTGGCTCCGAGCGCCGCTTTGACGGCCGCACCCTGGTGTTCCGTTTCCTGTTGGCGAATATTGTTTGCCATATTCGCGTTACTGTCGTTCGTACTACTGTCGTTGGAATCTTGCGATTCGTTCATTGCCTTTCCGTTTCTTTCTGGAGTTAATACAGACACGTTTAATCATATATAAGGGTGTGGTATTCCCGTCGTATTCCGGAGGTGAAATGCCAAAAATGCGTGTAAGACATGGGTGGCTCCCCAATACCGGTAGATTTGTAAAAATCTGCTTTTCTGCAACGAGGAGGGATGATTGGGCGGTTATGGTTCGGATGCGGTTGGTTTGTTTATCTCGAGAGACGAGACGCTTACGGATGCCAAGGCCGCAGCTGCATGGTCGGCACATGCGAGAAGAATCGGCAGTATGACTGAAGCTGCGCATGACGATTATCAGTTGCCCGAAGAATTCGAGCACTGTTCGAAACTTGACCCTGTACGAGATGCTCCTAGCGCGTTGGACCGCGTCAAGCAAGTCGTACGCATTCTGCACGAACCAGGCGGATGCCCTTGGGACGGCGAGCAGACCAATACAAGCCTGCTTAAACCACTGTTGGAAGAAACCTACGAATACATCGACGCTGTGGAAACGAACGATCGCGACAACATGCGTGAAGAACTCGGCGACATGCTGCTGCAATCCGTTTTCCAAGCGCAAGTGTGCGCCGTTGATACGCAGGATCCGTTCAACATCGACGAAGTGTGCAACCGTCTCGTAGATAAGCTCATCACCCGCCATCCGCACGTCTTCCAGACAAATGAGGCCACTGACGAGTCCGCGCCCGCACCGGAAAACGCGCAAGATACGCTGAAACTGTGGGAAGCGATGAAGCAGAAAGAGAAGCATCGCAAGTCCGTGCTCGAAGGCATCTCCCATGCGCAAGGCGCATTGCCGCGTGCTACAAAAATCGTATCGAGAGTACACAAATCGCAGTATCGTGACCAGCTCGAAACCGCATTCAATTCAAGTGCAGAACAGACAGACAAACAGCATGATGTCAGTCATCCTTATGCAGACGAAATCATCACCATCATCCGCAAAGCGCAACGTGACGGCGTAGACGTGGAATCCGACCTGCGTTGCCGCCTGCGCGACATAGAATCCGAAATCGAACACATCGAAAAGACCATGAACCATGAGTGACGTTAAAGCACTCGACCCAGCACTGCTCAAAACAGCATTCCGCGGACTTCAACGCCGACCGTGCCAATGATGATGGTGGTTGGTGGCAGATGTTTGCCAATTTGGTGAACAAGTATGGTTTGGTGCCGAAGAGCGCTTATCCGGAGTCGGCTAATTCGAGGAATTCGGGATGCGTTCAAGCAGTATTTGAATACGAAGCTACGTGAATTCGCGTCCGATTTGCGCGACCGTCATACGGCTGGAACGTCGTTGGATGAGTTGCGTGGCGATGGCTTTTTTGATTGCGATACTGTGCGCGTTGACCAGCTTTTCGGTACGGAATTCACGTTCGACAAGGCCAAGGGGTTGGAGCATGGCGATTGCCCAAACAATCATGCCATGACGTTGACTGGCGTGAATTTGGATGAGGATGGTCGCCCGAATCGTTGGAAGGTGGTGAAGGCTTGTGCACAGGTCGCAGATCATGCCGATCACATAGAACAACGGCCAGTCGAACAACACGTAGTTCCATGCCGTACCGACGTCACCGGTGCGTACGCCGTAATTGAGTGCCGCCATCACATAAATCATGATTGCGGACATGATGAAAACTAAAGAGAATGCCTTCCTTGCCGTTACGTGACATGGAATTTCCTTTTGCTATGCATTCGATGTGTTAACGTATCAGCCCCTCTGGCCTGTTTCGCGCGTTGCCTTCGCAAGAGGAGTGCGGAGGAGGACTAGAGGGTGCATATCGAAATCCAAAATACTTGTGAAGCACATGCGAAAAGAAAGAGCCGGACATTTCTCACGTCCGGCATAAGTACAATCCCCCAATAAACTGGAATTACTCGGCTTACTCTTCGGCCACCAGCTCCAGATAGGAATCATTCCACAGGTCTTCGTCGCCGTCAGGCATAAGCAGTACACGCTCAGGATTCAGAGCCTGTACTGCGCCCTCGTCGTGGGTGACCAGCACGATCGCTCCCTCGTATTTGGCTATGGCCTTCAGAATCTCGTCGCGGGACGCGGGGTCAAGGTTGTTGGTCGGTTCGTCGAGCAGCAGCACGTTCGCACGGCTCGTTACCAATGTCGCCAACGCCAGTCGCGTCTTTTCACCGCCGGAAAGCACACGAGCCGGCTTCAACGCGTCGTCACCCGAAAACAGGAACGAACCAAGAATTGAACGCGCTTGCGTGTCGTCCAGTTCCGGAGCGACATGGATCAGGTTCTGCAATACGGTGGCATCCAGGTCCAACGTGTCGTGTTCCTGTGCGAAATAGCCGATTTTGCAACCATGACCGTAATCTACGGAACCAGTGTCCGGCTCCTCCAAATGCGCAAGCAACCGCAGAGTAGTGGTCTTACCGGCACCGTTGTATCCCAGAATCACCACACGCGAACCCTTGTCAATAGCCAAGTTCACGCCGGCGAACACAATGTTCGAACCGTAGGCTTTCGAAACATCCTTTGCCATGATTGGCGTACGACCGCACGGAGCTGGTTCCGGGAAACGAATATCCGCCACTTTCTCCTGCTTTTGCGCCTCGGACGTGTTCTCGAGGAGTTTCTCCGCGCGGCGCATCATGTTCTGCGCGGCCACGGCCTTGGTGGCCTTCGCGTGCAGGCGAATACCTTGCTGCATGAGGCGTTCCGCCTTCTTTTCGGCGACCTCGCGTTCGCGGCGGCGACGTTCCTCGTCGACCACGCGCTGGTGCAGGTAGGCCTTCCATCCGAGGGAATACATGTCGATCTGGCCAAGCTGCGCATCCAGATGCCACACCTTGTTCACCACTTCGTCCAACAGTTCGGTGGAGTGGGAGATGACCAGGAATCCACCCTCGTATTTCTTCAGGTATCCGCGCAACCATTCGATGGAGTCGGCGTCCAAATGGTTGGTCGGTTCGTCGAGGATCAGTGTGTCCGCATCGGAGAACAGGATGCGGGCCAATTCGATACGACGACGCTGGCCGCCGGAAAGCGTGCCCAATTGCTGGCCCATGACCTCCTGCGGCAGACCGAGACTTGCCGCCATGGCGGTCGCTTCGGACTGAGCCGCATAGCCGCCGGCCTTTTCAAAATCCTGCATGGCCTTGTCGTAACGGTTCATCGCGCGGGTCATGACGTCCGGATCTGGATCGGTCATCTCCTTTTCAGCCTTGCGGATACGCATGATGATCGATGCGATGTCTCGCGCGCTCATCATGCGGTCGAGCGCGGTCTGTTCCGGATCGGCGGCATGCGTGTCCTGCGGCAGATAGCCGAGCTTGCCCGATACACGCACTTTGCCGGCGGTGGGCAGCATGTCGCCGGTGATCACGCGGGTGAGCGTAGTCTTACCGGCACCGTTACGGCCGACCAGGCCGATCTTGTCTCCCTTAGCGACATGGAAATTCGTGGGATGCAGCAACGTGCGCGCGCCGATCTGAATCTCAAGCTCCTGCGCTTCAATTGCCATGCCTCAACACCTCTGCACTTTCGTTACTGTCGTTCCAAACTGGCTGTGCCGCACATAGCGGCCTGCCCATCGTTTTCATAAGGCCAAACGCCAATCGAACATCATACCGAACGCCCGTAACCATAAATGATCGGATCGTTCATCATGTCCCTTCCATCATGAAAAACAAGACCATAATAGTCATAGTAAGGTCAGTCATAGGATTTATCGATCAGGAAAGAGGCGCTGATGGAGAAAGGGCTGTTCAATCAGCGTGTTTATGAGGTGGTGCGGCGCATTCCGAAGGGCAAAGTCGCCACCTATGGGCAGGTTGCGGCTTTGGCTGGAGCGCCACGCAACGCGCGTTTCGTCGGTTATGCCCTGCATTCGAACCCTGAACCGGACGTGATTCCGTGTCATCGCGTGGTGTTTCGAGACGGTTCGTTGGCACCCGGATTCGCGTTCGGTGGTCCGGAAAGACAGCGGCTTCTGCTCGAAGAGGAAGGCGTTGCCTTCATCTCTCCGAAAGGTATGTCCGAACTAAGCGAGTCGGGCGAAATGAAAGGCTCGAACGCCGGAGCTTCCGGACTGCGCGTCGATCTCGCCCGTTGTCAGTGGGACGCCTAGTCGCTTTCGATCCGTGTCAACCGCTTACATTCAACTTTCCCTCAACGCTATTTGTTTTATCCGCCGCGGTCGGATAATGGGTGCCTGCCATAAGGTGAAAAGAGCAACGGGTACGCAAATGGCGGAACGGCAAGGCATAGGGCAACGGGACGCACCAGGGGCAAGATCGGTCGGAATGTCGGTTGTATCGTTGACGCCGGCTCCGTGAACCATGGCGCAACATCGGCTTTAATCGTTGGAAAATAGCACGACACGCCATGATTTGCGGAGTCGGCATGCTTCATGTATATTTCTTACTCGTTGCCCACCACGGTGGAAAACATTTGCGGACATAGCTTAGTTGGTAAAGCGCAACCTTGCCAAGGTTGAGACCGCGGGTTCGAGTCCCGTTGTCCGCTCCATTTGAAAGCTTCCGAAAGGGAGCTTTTTTCATATTCCAGCAAAGACCGCGGGATTACAAAACCAAGTATCCGGTCAACGGATCCCGCGTCCCGAATCCGATTCGGATTCCTCTCCGCTGAAAAAACGTTTGACCACAATGTGAACGTTCTCTTGAAAAGGGACAATCCATGCGGGAGACTTAAAAACAGTTTCGCCAAACAGGCAATGATGCCGGGGAGAGCGAAACGGACGGAGGTAAAAACAAATGAATGAGAACAGCGACATTATATTCGTGCCGGACGATTCCGCCAGCCACGAGTGGACGGAACGGGATAGCGAACTAGTGGAGGAGTACGCGGCCCAGCTCATGAGCATGAGTATCTAACCTGAAACTAGACGGGGGTTGGACTTCCCTCTTTCATAAACATGGAAAAGACGTCGCATTCGTACTGTAAATGCGGCGTCTTTTTCGTATTCTCGTTTACAATGAGGACTTGCGTCAAGGCATAGGAACACATGGAAAGGCGTATTGTTGGCTGAAATCAGACGGGAGATGGAGCGACTCCGACCCGTATACGAAACCGGCGTGCTACGGTTGCTGCTGCGTGCAAATTCCATGCTGTATGTCGCACTGTTGCGATCCACGTTCGACCCGTTGACCGGCGAACTGCCGCGCGAAATCGTAGAAGAGCGGTTCGCACGCAGCCTCAACAGACTTATCGAAACCGGCGACTACACATTGAAAGACGGACAGACCACACGCGACGCCGCGCATTCAATCCTGCTTGACCTTACCCGCGAAGGTGAGGGCGACTACGCCTGGCTCGCCAATTCCATGGACGTGGCCTCGCATCGATACCTGTACCGGCTCACCGCGCGAGCGCACCGCGCCATCGAAGCGCTCGACAGGCTTGAAGACACCACGAAAGCGTTGTCCGGCGCGCAGGCCAACAGCATCATCATGGAAATCGAAAACGCGCGCATGCAGTTGACCGCCGATCCGCGCGAGCGCATCCGCCTGCTGAAGAAAGACATCGAGGAACGGCAGAAGGAGATCGACAAGCTGGAGCATAGCGAGGCTTTGGAGAAGCTCACATCCGAACAGATCGGCGACATCATCGGTGTAATTCACAACACCCTGCGTGGCGTGCCCATCGACCTACGTGAGCTTGCCCTGTCCGAACGGGACAACGGCGACGCGCTCCGCCGGCGTATGCAGGCCGGCGCTCTGAGTGTGGAAAGCATCCTCACCGCATACCATGACGAATATCGACGAGCGTTTCGCGAATCCGACAGCGGACGCCGTTTCGAAGACGCGTTCCAGGTTATCGTCACCGACGAAGGCCGGCGCGAAATCGACGATGCGGTGCGAGACATCGCCAGAAACCCATATTTGGATGGTGAGCCGAGTGTGCTGCTCAACCAGGTGCGTTCCGAGCTCAAACGTATCTACGAGGGTATCGAAGACGTGCGCCGGCAGATCCGTACGTCCGATGAGGCGGTCAGCCGTCTTGTACGCCAGCAAACGGACACCAGCTATCGGACCATGCTCGCCAAACTCAACCAGCTGTTCGCGAGAACCAGCGCCGAAGCCAAAGCCAGGCCCAACGATCCGTCACGACCCTACCATACGGGCGCGGGGCAGGCGCAATTCCAAGCATTGCCGTCACGGCCAGCCAAATCAATGACGCGAGCCATATCATCCAGTCTGAACGACGCTCCAACAGCGACCGTCGAAGCGCCCGATCTCAAGAACATGGTCGAAATATGCGGGCCGCGTCTGACACGCATGATCGGGCTTATTCGCCGCAATCCGGTGACGACATCGAACGGCATGTTCGTGGATCTCGCGGAAAGCTTCAACCGGCTGCCGAAAAACGAACGGAGGGAAAGCGAACTGGTTGGCTTCCTAAGCGCCCTGCGCACGCAGGACGACTCGTCATACGTGACATGGCGCTGCATATCGATCGACGGCAGCGAGCGCGTATGGCGTACCAAACCCATTCTCACCACCGAAGCAACGCTCGACGACATCATCGAGGAGAAATAAGCATGACGGACGACATCGAAACCAGCATTGAAGAAGAGACCCCGACAGGAAACAAACCGTCGTTTGAAGAATCGGATAGTCCGCAGGCCATGCCCGCGCTGTTCAACGGCGATACCGGCGACATGCCCGTCGAGGCGCGCATGGTGGCGATTGCGCTCAAACGCGAGCGTTACATCGATGGAAGCCTGTACGACCATGCCCGCGAGCACCGTGAGGCTGTGGAACGTTCGCTCAACAACGACATGCTCAGACTGGTCGACAATACGAAATACCACATCATGTACGCGTCGCCGGTCACCGATTCGGAAACAAACATCCGTTCGTTGAAAACACGCATGAGCCTCACCCGAGAGGAGGCCGCCACGCTTGCCGCGCTTCGCATCAAGGTGTTGGAATACGAGAATCAGAACGCCGAACCGTGCGATTGGCTCATCAGTTTCGACGACATCCGCGCGTTGCTCGCCACCGGCGCGGGATTCCTCACCGCCAGCAACGACGAGGAGGGCATGGCGAGGAAGATCACGTCCATGATCTCACGCATGCGCACCTACGGGTATCTCGCGCCGACCGAGGACGACGACATGTACGTTCTCACGCCTCTGGTGCCCATGGTGCTTGACAGGAATCTTGCAGACCAGTGGCTCGGATCCGAAACTGCGGACAGGAGCATATCCGCCGCCGACAACGCCATTGCCGGTACGGATGGCAGGATGACGACCGGCATAGAACAAGACGCATTCGATTTCAACATCGACGACAACCGTTTCGATGAGGAGGAGCGCTGATGGCAGACAGTATGAAGATCGTTTCCGACAGGTGGATGCTGCAAAGCCGGCAGATCGTCAACTGGGGCTCATATGGAGGGTGGCATGAATTCCGCCCATCCATGGACGGCACCATGCCTGTGACGCTGCTCGCCGGCGCCAGCGAATCAGGCAAATCCACTCTCGTCGACGCGCAGATCTCGCTGCTTTACCCATCCGGAACCCCTTACAATAAGGCGTCGAATTCCGGTCGTTCGGAACGTAACGACTACACCTATCTGCGTGGCATGATCGGCGTGAACGACAGTGAGAACGGCGAAACGCCGATCTTCCTGCGTGGCAGGGACGTGGACGGCGTTCCGCAAAGCATTTGGGGCGCAATCGTCGACACGTACGTGAACAAAACCGGCGGAGGCCTGCTTTCCTGCGGCAAATTCCTCTATCTGAGTGCCGGAGACGGGCAGGACGGCCTACGCCGCCGGTATGTCACGTGGAATCGAGCCATCGACCCGCGGCTCATGGACCAGTACCGCGACGCGCCATTCACCCGGTCCATGTTCGAAAAAACCTATCCGGAATGCACCACGCATGCCAACGCCGCGGCGTTCCACGCTTCCGTCTGGCAAGACATGGGATTGAGCGCCGATGCCTGCCGTCTCCTGCATAAAATCCAATCGGCGGACGCGCCCTCGAAACTCGACGACATTTTCAAACAGGGCGTGCTTGACATACCGGAATCCATCCGTCTCGCCCGCGAAACCGTCAACGACTACAACCGATTCAACGAGAACTTCCACAGCATGGAAGACAAGATGGCCCGCGTCACCATTCTGCAGAACATTCAGACGCGTTACGGCGAATACGCGAAGCAAACCTGCGAACGACGCGAATACGAGCCCATCAATCCCGACGGCGAGCATGGCTGCGAGACACTGTCCGTATGGGCGTGCTCGCGCATGGCCGGCGAAGTGCGCGCGGGATTGCCTGCCGCGCAACGCAAGGTCAGGGAATCGCAGGAGGCCATCGACCGGGCGAAGCAGCGCGTCGGCGAGCTCAACACGCGAGTCGACGCTATCAAGGAACGCATCCGCGGCATCGACGGCGGCAGCTTGCAGCAGCTCGGCAACGATCTGCAACGCGTACGCCAGGACATTGACGAGGCGCGCAGGCAACGCCATGCCATAGCCGAACGATTCGAACAGGTCGAAGGCAGGCTTCCCAACAGTAAGCAGGCATGGGACGCCGAACGTGCCATGCTTACCGAAACGTTCGACACGTATGAGGAACGACTGCGGGACGCGAACGCCAAATTCCGACAACTGGTGGGGGAGCGTCACGACCGGCAGCGCGACCGTGACATCCTACGACGGGACTACCAGCGCAAGCTTGCTCAAAAAACACGCATCAGCGACGATATGGACGACGCGCGCACGCTCATCATGCGGGCGACCGGACTGGACGCGTCCGAGCTGCCGTATGTGGCCGAACTGATGGATGTGAACGAACGGAGCGAACAGTGGCGCTTGGCGATGAACGTCGCCTACGCGCCCATCGCGCAAACCATTCTCGTTGACAAACGCCACGAACAAGGATTCGCGGCGAAAATCAGCGCCATCGACCCGAACCTCATGACGCGCCGCACCTGGAGGTTCGTCGATACCGGCATTCGATACGATTCCTCCAGCAGCGAGGGCTGGATGTCGTCGAAACTGCAGTATCGGGAAGATTCGCCGTTCGTCGGATGGCTGAAAACACAGACGACGTCGCCGCACTTCGACGCGCGTTGCGTTCACGCCATCGACGACTCGAACCGCAGCGAACGACAGGTGCAGGCCGACGGTCAGATCAAATCCGGCGACCGTGGATTCCACGGCAGCAAAGGACTGCACCAGGTCATCGGCTTCATGAACGAACAATACTTGGCCGAACTGAAAAACCAGCTCGACAAGGCCGAACAGGCGTTGAACGACGCCGACCGTCGAAGCGAACAAATGTCCAACGCCATCAGCCTGCTGCAAGACGAGCATGAGCTCGCACGAATCATAGCCGACATGCCATGGAACAAAATCGACGTGGATGGACTGCAGGAACAGGAAACACGAATCCGCAAGCAGATCGAACGCATCGAAAGCAACCCGGAACTCAGCCAACTGCAAGCCGAACTGAAACAGCTCAGCCAACAAGCCACCGCCGAAAACAAAAACCAGTATCAAGCCGAAAACGACCTTAATAACGCCCAACTCGCCGTCCAAGCCGAACAATCATGGCTCGACACCCACGGCAACACCGATTTCGACGACTCCACACTATCCAGCATGGTGTCGAACCTGCTCGCCGACGCATACGACAACTGCTTCGGCGCATCCGTGCGCACGCAAGACCGGCCGAAACTCATCGCAGGCCTCTACGACCATGACAACGAAACACCATTCCACACGCGTGCACTACGCAACATATCACGCATCGCACGCACGCGAATCCAAGAAATCAACGCCAGAGCCAACCAACTGCGCGCCGACACGGAACGCATCATGGACGACTACCTCAAAAACCACTCCACGGACGACAACACCGTCATGGCAAGCGTGGAAGACTACCAATACTTCCTCGACGAACTCGACGAACTCAACATGCTCGTCACCCGCGCAGCAACCGACGAAGAATACGCCAACAGTGTCAAAAAACTCTACATGAGTTTCCAACAACTCAACCGCGCGCTACGCACCGACGAAGAAAACATCAAGGAACAACTCAACCGCATCAACAGTATGCTCAAAGGGCAACAATTCGGCCCACGAGGCGGCAGACTATCACTCGACGTGACATTCAGCCCCACCGACCGACAATTCGAAACCTCACTCAGCCGCATCCTGTCAAAACTCGAAGACTGGACACGCAACGCAACCAACAACCCCACAGAAACACGCAAAACATTCAACAACTGCGAAACATTCATCAACAAACTGAACAACGAACTCGAAAAAATACACGACACCAACAGCATCAAAGAATACGGCGCACGCAACCTCGACCCACGCGTACGCAGCTCATTCTACGCAATCGTGCACCATACCAATGCCCCCGACGAACGCATCAGCTCCACCGGCGGAAAATCCGGCGGAGCCCTACAAGAACTCACCTCATTCGTCTACGGCGCAGCCCTCATCTACCTACTCGGCGGAGACCTCACCGCACACCCCACCTACACCACGCTCTTCCTCGACGAAGCACTCATCAAAGCCGACGGCCGCTACACCAAACGCGCACTCGCCGTACTGCCACGACTCGGCTTCCAAGTCATCGTCTCCGCCCCAGAAAGCAAAACCGCGGAAATCCTCAACGTCTCCAACAGAGCATACGTGGCATACAAGGACCCAACCACCGGCAACTCATACCTGCAGGAACTTGACAGCGCGACCAACCAGACCTCATCGTGACACAACCATGGGCAAACAACACACCACAAATAGAACAGCTGTTCGAAATCACGACAGAAATGAAGTATCCTAAACAACTAGAACCAAGAACACCCACCAGCGGAGGCAAGCCGTGACAACAAAACACAACAACACAACAAACGGCGAAATCATAGTCGAACGCATACTCACCAGCGACGCATTCCTCACAAAAGAAATCAAAAAAGCCCCTCTCAAATCAAAAAACGGATCACTCACAGCCGACCTCAAACACCTACCCAACGACCTCAAAATCGTCATCCAAGGCGCCCGCGAGCATAATCTGAAGAACGTGGATCTTGAGTTTCCACGCAATCGCATGGTGGTGTTCACAGGGTTGTCGGGCTCCGGCAAATCCTCACTTGCGTTCGACACGCTGTTCGCCGAAGGCCAACGCAGGTATGTGGAGTCGCTATCGGCGTACGCGAGGCAGTTCCTGGGACAGATGGACAAGCCGGACGTCGATTTCATCGAAGGCTTGAGCCCGGCCGTGTCGATTGATCAGAAGACCACGAATCGCAATCCGCGTTCGACGGTCGGCACGATTACGGAGATTTACGATTACCTGCGACTGTTGTTCGCACGTACGGGTGTTCCGCATTGCCCGAAATGCGGCGCATTGGTAAGTGCGCAGACGCCACAGCAAATGGTGGATGCGCTGCTGCAGTATCCGGAACGTACACGATTCCAGATTCTTGCGCCGGTCGTTCGTGGGCGTAAAGGAGAGTTCGAGGACTTACTCGAACTATTACGCGGTGATGGCTATGCGCGAGCGTTAATTGATGGCGAAATGAAGCAGCTGTCTGACGACATCAAACTCACCAAGCAGAAGAAGCACACCATCGAAGTGGTGGTGGACCGACTGGTGGTCAAGGACAGTGTTCGTCAGCGTCTAACCGATTCCATTGAAACCGCGTTGAAGCTCGCTAAAGGTATCGTTGTAGCCGATTTTGTGGATTTGGATGAGAAGGATCCCGACCGCCGCAAACCATTTTCTGAGAAACGAGCATGTCCGAACGGTCATCAGCTTGAGCTTGACGAGATCGAGCCTCGTACATTCTCATTCAATGCGCCGTACGGCGCCTGCCCCGTATGCACCGGCATCGGATACAAGCTGGAGATTGATCCGGAACTGGTGATTCCCGATCCCAGCAAAACCCTGAATGAGAATGCCATCGAACCGTGGGGCATGACCAAAGGCACTGGCGAATATTACCGTCATGTGCTTGAGGGGCTCGGCGATGAGATGGGATTCGATCTTGACACTCCTTGGAAGGATCTTCCGGAGGAGGCTCGTCAGGCCATCATGTATGGGCGTGATTTCAAGGTTCAAGTCTCATATCGTAATCGTTGGGGTCGTATGCGCGAATACTCCACCGGTTTTGAAGGTGTAGTGCGCACACTGATGCGCAGGCATGACGAGACCGATTCCGACCAGATGAAACAGTACTACGAATCGTACATGCGCGAAGTGCCATGCCAGGCATGCCAAGGGCGTAGACTTCGCCCCGAGGTATTGGCGGTGACCGTTGGCGGCGAGTCCATCGCCGACGTGTGTGACATGTCCGCCGAGAAAAGCCTCGCATGGGTGAATGGCTTGCAGCTTGAAGGGTCTGCCGCCCAGATTGCAGGTGAAGTGCTGAAGGAGATTCGTGCCCGTCTTGGATTCCTCAACGACGTCGGACTCAACTACCTGACGTTGTCCCGTGCGGCCAAGACCTTGTCTGGCGGCGAGGCACAGCGTATCCGTTTAGCGACTCAGATCGGTTCCGGACTGGTGGGCGTGATGTATGTGCTTGACGAACCGTCCATTGGCCTGCATCAGCGAGACAACGAACGCCTGATCACCACGTTGCATCACCTACGCGATCTCGGCAATACGCTGATTGTTGTGGAGCATGATGAGGATACCATCAAGAACGCCGACTGGGTCATCGACATCGGACCGGGAGCTGGCGAGCATGGTGGCGAGGTCATCTATTCTGGCCCCGCAAAAAAGCTCATCGACGCTCCACGCTCGGTTACAGGAGACTATATCGCTGGTCGCAGAAAGATCGAAGCGCCACAGTCCCGACGCAAAGTACGCAAAACCAAACAACTGCGCGTGGTCGGAGCCCGTGAAAACAATCTGAAGGATCTGACGGTTAATTTCCCACTGGGAATCTTCACCTGCGTGACGGGCGTTTCCGGTTCCGGCAAGTCCACTTTGATCAATCAGATTCTGTATCCAGTGCTTGCCGACAAACTTAACGGCGCACGCATCGTTCCCGGCAAACATACCCGGGTGGAAGGCGTGGACCAATGTGACAAAGTGATCCACGTCGATCAGAACCCGATTGGGCGTACCCCTCGTTCCAACCCGGCAACCTATACCGGAGTATGGGACAAGATCCGCACGTTGTTTGCTAAAACTCCTGAAGCTCAGGTACGCGGATATGGTCCAGGGCGTTTTTCGTTCAATGTCAAAGGCGGACGGTGCGAAGCGTGCCACGGCGACGGCACGCTGAAGATTGAAATGAACTTCCTGCCGGACGTGTACGTGGACTGCGAGGAATGCCATGGCAAACGTTACAACCGCGAAACGCTGGAGGTGAAATACAAAGGCAAATCCGTTGCCGATGTGCTTGATATGCCAATCGAAGAGGCTGCCCAGTTCTTCAAGGCCTATCCTTCCATTTCTCGCTATCTCGACACGCTCGTTCAGGTGGGACTTGGATATATCCGACTTGGACAGCCAGCTCCAACGCTTTCCGGCGGCGAATCGCAGCGAGTGAAACTTGCCACGGAATTGCAGCGAAGGTCCACAGGTAAAACCGTATATATTCTTGACGAACCGACCACAGGCTTACATTTTGAGGATGTGCGCAAACTACTGCTTGTTCTGCAGGGATTGGTAGACAAAGGCAATACCGTCATCGTTATCGAGCACAACCTCGATGTAGTCAAATCGGCTGACTGGCTTATTGATCTTGGCCCAGAGGGCGGAGATGGAGGCGGCACCATCGTCACTGAAGGCACTCCGGAACAGGTGGCGCAGTGCGAACGATCCTGGACCGGCAAATTCCTTAGGGGCATGCTGTGAGCACACCCATTGAACGTCACAGTCCGGAAGTCTGGCGCAAAACCGTCGAGCAGATGAGCGTTGACGGCAGTGATGCCGTAGGGAGTGCCCTTTCTGGCGGAAATGCTCCTTCCTGCGGAGGAGTGAACAAGAATGGCGCGCCTCTGCTGGGAGATTCGCGTGACCTGTTTCGTCCGAAAACATCTGATATTCCGGCACAGCCGGGCGTCTATAAGTGGCGAGACGGTGAAGGCAGGGTCATTTATGTGGGCAAGGCCAAAAACCTGCGCAACCGTTTGACCAACTACTTCCAGCCGTTGTATCAGCTGCATCCACGCACCCAGACCATGGTGCTTACGGCACGCAGCTTGGAATGGACGGTCGTAGGTACCGAACTTGAGTCATTGACGTTGGAATACACGTGGATCAAAGAGTTTGATCCACGATTCAACGTCGTGTTCCGAGACGACAAAACCTACCCGTATTTGGCGATCTCATCCGCAGAGCATGTGCCGCGGGTGTGGGTGACCAGAAGTCGCAAACGTCGAGATACCAGATATTTCGGTCCCTATGCCAAGGTGTGGGATTTGCGGCATAGTCTTGATCGGCTGCTGAAAACCTTCCCCGTGCGCACATGTTCGCAAAACGTCTATCACAAGGCGGAAGTTACCCGGCGCCCATGCCTGTTGGCTTCGATCGGCAAATGTTCAGCACCTTGCGTCGGGCGCATCAATGCAGCGGAACACCGGAAAATGTGCGAACAGCTCGTCGGCGTGCTGACCGGTCGCATCGGCAAATCGTATATCGCGCAGCTCACTCGCGAAATGAAAGAAGCAAGTGCTGAACTTGAGTTTGAAAAGGCAGCACGATTGCGTGATCAAATCCAAATGCTGTCCACGGTGGTCGAGCAGAATGCCGTAGTGTTCGATTCCGATGTCGATGCCGACTTTTTCGGCGTCGAATCGGATGAGCTGGAAGCATCCGTGCATGCATTTTACGTACGTGCCGGTTCCATTCGTGGGGAACGCAATTGGAGCGTGGAACGGGTTGAGGATGTGACAGACGAGGAGCTGATCGCAGACCTCATCGTGCAAGTGTATTCGGAAACCGCGGGGGATATGTCCAATGTCTCCCAGTCAACCGTCGTCACCGAACAACGTAATGCCATCGGATCAACGCAAACCGTGACTGCGACCGATGCTTTGGCGCGCGCGCAGGCAACGCGAGAACGCAATGAACGTCAGGGGCAGACTGGTCGTGCGGATTTGCTCGCCCCCATCTCTCCGGTGCCGCGTGAGGTGATCGTTCCCATCGAGCCAGCCCGGCGTGATGAGTTGGAATCGTGGCTCAGCGGACTGCGCGGCGGTGCTGTGAACATTCGCACGGCCAGCAGGGGAGGCAAAAAGCAACTCCTGGACCGTGCCAACGACAATGCCAGGCAGGCGATGCAGCGCAGCAAAATGAGCCGTATCAGCGATATGGGCGCCCGCACTACAGCCATGAATGATGTCGCCAAGGCGCTTGGGCTTGAACAGGCGCCGTTACGCATCGAATGCTATGACATTTCCAATACTGTTGGTGGTGCGTTCCAGGTCGCTTCCATGGTGGTGTTCGAGGATGCGATCGCCAAGAAGTCGGAATATCGTCGTTTCGCCATTCGCGGAGCGGACGGGCAAGGCGCGCTTGACGATTTGAGCGCATTGTATGAGACGCTGACGCGTCGATTCCGGCATGGCAATATCGCAGGCGATTCCGGCGAAAGCATGGACAACGAACGGCGGGCATCCGAACAGGGCGAACAGGTCGAGAAGCCGTCGGTGCAGCAGAACGTCGACCGTCATCATTTCGCCTATAAGCCGAATCTCGTGGTGGTTGACGGCGGCAAACCGCAGGTCATGGCGGCAGCGAAAGCACTGGAGGATTGCGGCGTGGACGATGTGGCCGTCTGCGGATTGGCGAAACGTTTGGAAGAGGTATGGGTTCCGGACGACGATTATCCGATCATTCTCAAACGTCAGTCCGAAGGCATGTATTTGCTGCAACGTGTTCGTGACGAGTCGCATCGTTTCGCCATCACCTACCATCGCCAGACACGAAGGAAAGGTGCGTTGCGTTCCGCATTGGACGATATTCCCGGCGTCGGAGAGGCGTATCAGAAGCGTCTGCTGAACCATTTTGGTTCGGTTCGTGCCATGCGGGAGGCGAATGCCGAGGATTTCGAGCAGGTCAAAGGCGTCGGAAAAGCCAAAGCCGAAGCCATTTATCAGGCGTTGCACGCCCGTGACGGGCAGTGACCGATGGAAGATGCAGTTTCGTCGAATAGTCCGAAGGATGGAATGGATTAGGATTGAGTAGCGGAAAAAGACAATCGGATTGCTAGCATGATGACGGTGAGTATTAAGGGAGGGAATATGGCTGAGGTCAATCACCGGTGTGCGGTTTTGGGCAAGCCTATCGCGCATTCGTTGTCTCCGGTGCTGCACAATGCCGCTTATCAGGCGTTAGGCCTTGATGATTGGTCGTACGACAAGCATGAGGTAGGAGAACCCGATCTTGAAGGTTTTCTCGAATCGCTTGACCCGACTTGGGCTGGTCTCAGTCTGACCATGCCATTGAAGAAAACAATTCAACCGTACGGTACGCCCTGCAATATGTGGGCGAAGGAACTTATGGTAGCCAACACCGCGGTGTTCGATTGGAACGAAACCTGCGTCAACGGTAATCCGGATCTTCCCGCCATCAAGCTGTATAACACGGATGTGTCAGGCATCGAGCTCGCTTTCGAACACTCGTATCAAACGCGCAGGATGGAGCCGAAGACGGACCGTTCGGGAACGGCTGTGATTATCGGCAACGGCAACACGGCGACGTCAGCGTTGGCCGCGTGCGTGGAATCCCCCGCAATCGGACACGTCATCGTCGTAGCTCGCCATCCCGAAAAGAACACCGCTCTCAAACCTCTTGCCGAACGATATCTGCCGTCGGAGCGACCGATAACCATTGTCGGAATGGATCATGCTATTGAGGCGTTACGTCATGCAGATATGGCGGTAAACACCATCCCTGGCCTGGCTGCGGACAGTATCGCCGAAGCTTTGGAAACGTCAAATGCGAACATGGGCGGAACATTGCTTGACGTCGTGTACGATCCACGTCCTACCAAACTGATGCAGGCTTGGCGCCAAAGGGAAGGAACCGCCATTGGCGGCGAGGAAATGTTATTGTACCAGGCCATGGTACAGGTTTGGCTGATGACGGGAATCTGGAATAATGATCCGCCGAGTGGCATGATTGATCAGGACCGCACCGCGCGGTTGGAACAAGCCATGCGCATCGCACTTGAGGAGGCTCTGTGATGGCACAGGAAGATATCAATGCGCAAGCGAATGGCACGCATGCCAGCGCTCCTTCGCCTGCCGAAGGTTTTGAAGTATTGCTGATCACCGGCATGAGCGGTGCAGGGCGATCGCATGCGGCCAACAGTATTGAGGATATGGGCTGGTATGTGGTCGATAACATGCCTCCCAAACTGTTGGTGCCGCTGGTCGACATGATGACCACCGGAGCCAACATCCATAAGCTTGCGGCAGTCGTGGATGTTCGTTCCCGCGATTATTTCGACGATTTGTCCGCAGTGCTCAGCCATTTGGATGATCTTGGTGTGAAAACACGCATCCTGTTCCTTGATGCCAGCAACGAGGTGCTGATCAAACGATACGAATCCGTACGCAGACCGCATCCGCTGCAACAGGGCAACCGGCTGATCGACGGCATTCTCGAGGAACGTGACCTTCTTGAGAATCTCAAGGAGCGTGCAGACATCGTCATTGACACGTCGTCATTGAGCATCCACCAGCTGTCTACGAAACTATATGAGGCCATGCTTGGATCTGGGCCGACCACGGTTTCTGTGCACATCTTCAGTTTCGGTTTCAAATATGGCATTCCCATCGACGCCGATTTTGTCGCCGACGTGAGATTTCTGCCGAACCCATTCTGGGTGCCGGAGTTGCGTTCACTCACTGGACGAGACAAGGCAGTCAGCGATTACGTGCTTTCCAGCGAAGGTGCCGCCGATTTCCTTGACGCATACGAAAAAGCGATTGCGATTGCGATTGAAGGGTACGCGCAGGAAGATAAACATTATGTGACGATTGCAATCGGCTGCACCGGAGGACAGCATCGTTCCGTTGCGATGAGCGAGGCCTTGGCCAAACGCTTGCGCGCGAGAGGGCTATCGGTTTCTGTTTCTGCACGTGAGCTTGATAAGCGGTAAGCGGAAAAATGACCGTATTATGAAAAAATAGTGTCCATATATAAAGAAATCAGGCTGTGATTGTCCAAGATGGACGGTATCACAGTAAGCCGTGGCAGTGCGGAATGATTCCGCGACTCGCCTGAAATTTAGGGAAGAACAGCAAGGTAGGAGGTTGGCTCTTGGCTCTTCTGGATGACGTCAAAAGCGAGCTGTCCGCAATCGACAATGAATTGCCAATCGCCAAAAAGGCGCAGGCTACGGCAATGATTCGGTTCGGCAATGGTTTGCACTCGGTGGATCACCACATTCTTGTGCAGGTGCAGCTCGACTCCCAAGATGCGGCCACTTGGCTGCAAGACACCATCAAGAACCTGTATGGTCACGAAGCCACGCTCACTCCTGTCTCTAGGCAGACGCCGACCGGTACGGTGCAGCGTTATGTGATTCGCGTGCCGAAGGGCAGCGCGGCACTTGTGTTGCAGACCGGCCTATACAGCCGCTACACGAAAAACATGGTGCTTGGTCTGCCGAGCGATATCATCAACGGCAAGATCGCGCAGATCAAAGCCGCATGGCGTGGTGCGTTCCTTGCGAACGGCCGTCTGTCAGACCCGGGCAAGGCTAGCTATCTCGAGATCGTATGCCCGAACCATGAGGCCGCTCTGGCACTGGTTTCCACCGCACGCCGCTTGGGCATCACCGCCAAGCCACGTAAGCTGCGTAGCTCCGAGCGCGTGACCCTGCGCGACCCTGATGCCATCGAACGCATGCTCATCCTTATGGGTGCCCCGCGTTCAGCACGCGAATGGACTGGGAAGCGTTCCGACGGCGAAGCACGAGGTAAAGCGAACCGTTTGGCCAACTTCGATGACGCCAACATGCGCCGCAGCGCCAAGGCGGCCGCGGAAGCATGCGATAAGGTACGTCAGGCATTTGAAATCCTCGGCGACGATGTTCCCGATAACCTCAAGTCCGCGGGTCAGCTCCGTCTCGATCATACGGATGCGTCGCTGGAACAGCTGGGACGTTTGGCTGATCCTCCGATTACCAAGGATGCCATCGCCGGTCGTATTCGTCGACTGCTGCAGCTCGCCGAAAAAACCGAGAAGGCGCGCCGGCAGTCGATCTGATTGAGCTTTTTTACACGAAACACCATGCCTGTTTTCGAACAGCATGGTGTTTTTGTTCGTTTGAGCTTGTATTATTCGTAAATGGCAATATGACCATTCCACGCTTACAAGCGGCTAGGAAAGGATATACATGAAGACACTCAAGGATCTTGGAGATCTCAAGGGCAAGCGCGTTCTCGTTCGCGCTGATTTCAACGTTCCGCTGGACGGCACCACGATTACCGATGACGGTCGTATCAAGGCCGCCCTGCCGACCATCAAAGCCCTGCGCGAAGAAGGCGCAAAGGTCATTCTGATGGCCCACCTCGGCCGCCCGAAGGGCAAGGTCGTTCCGGAACTGTCCCTCGCTCCGGTCGCCGCTCGTCTTGGCGAGCTGCTCGGCATTGAGGTTCCACTGGCTGAAGACACCTACGGAGAAGATGCTCAGGCCAAGGTCGCCGCAATGAACGATGGCGATGTCGTGCTGCTGCAGAACGTGCGCTACAACCCGGAAGAAACCAGCAAGGATCCGGAGGAGCGTTCCGCTTACGCCAAGAAGATCGCAGCCCTCGGTGAAGCGTTCGTGTCCGACGGTTTCGGCGTCGTGCACCGTGCGCAGGGCTCCAACTACGACGTTGCAGCTGATCTGCCGGCAGCCGCCGGCCTGCTGGTCGAGAAGGAAGTCAAGGCTCTGTCCCGCGCCACCGTTGAGCCGGAGCGCCCGCTGACCGTCGTGCTTGGCGGTTCCAAGGTTTCCGACAAACTCGGCGTGATCGAGAATCTGCTTGACAAGGCTAACCGTCTGGTCATCGGCGGCGGCATGGTCTACACCTTCCTCAAGGCCAAGGGCCTCGAGGTCGGCACCTCCCTGCTGGAAGAGGATCAGGTCGAAACTGTCAAGGGCTACATCGAGCGTGCCGAACAGAACGGCGTCGAGCTCGTGCTGCCGACCGACATCGTGGTGAACCCGGTCTTCCCGAAGTCCGACGAGGACATCGCTCCGGAAGTCGTGGCAGCTGATGCCATTCCGGCTGACAAGATGGGTCTGGACATCGGTCCGGATTCCCAGAAGCTCTTCCACGACAAGATTGTGGATTCCAAGACCGTCGTGTGGAACGGCCCGATGGGCGTGTTCGAGGTTCCGGCATTCGCAGCCGGCACCGAAGCCGTGGCCCAGGGCTTGGTCGACGCCACCGCGGCTGGCGCGTTCACCATCGTCGGTGGCGGTGACTCCGCTTCCGCAGTGCGCAACCTCGGCTTCCCGGAGGATGGCTTCTCGCACATCTCCACCGGTGGCGGCGCTTCCCTCGAGTTCCTCGAGGGCAAGGAACTGCCGGGCCTGAAGGTGCTCGACTGATTATTTGATGCATAATCCGGAGGTGCTCCCTTATCGGCAAAGGTGGGGGAGCACCTCTTGTTGTCAACAGCGCGAAACGCGACACATAAACACTGAACGGAAACAAGAACGGAGGCAGGCAAACATATGGTATCACAACGAATCCCACTGGTCGCCGGCAATTGGAAGATGAACTTCGACCATCTTGAAGCCACCTATTTCGTTCAGCAGCTTGCATGGAAGCTCCGTGACATTCATTTCGACTACCGTCATTGCGAAATCGCGTTGATGCCCTCCTTCACCTCATTACGTAGCGTTCAGGTGTTGGTCGAATCCGACAATTTGAAGATTCGCTATGGCGCACAGGCTGTTTCCGTAACGTCACAGGGTGCGTTCACTGGCGATGTATCCGCAGATATGATCGCCCATCTCGGCTGCTCATATGTGATTGTCGGCCATTCTGAACGCCGCAAATACCATCCGGAAGACGATGCGAACATCGTGGACCAGGTGCGTGCGGTTTTGGCTGCAGGCATGCAGCCGATTCTTTGTGTCGGTGAAAGCTATGAGGAACGACGCAAAGGCATCGAACTCGATTTCGCCGTGGGACAGGTGCACGACGTCACGCGCGATCTTTCCGACGAGGAAGCGTCACGTCTGATTGTGGCATATGAGCCGGTGTGGGCCATCGGCACCGGAATGGTAGCGACTCCGCAATCCGCGCAGGATGCTGCCAAAGCAATTCGAGACGATTTGTCCGCAACTTTTGGCTCGCATGTAGGTGAGGCCGTGCGTATTCTGTATGGAGGCTCCGTTTCTTCGAAAAACGCCGTGGAACTGATCGGCGAGCCTGATGTGGACGGATTCCTCATCGGCGGTGCCGCGCTGCATGTGGATGAGCTCACCAGAATCTGCCAGCTCACCATAGAAGCGACTTTGTGACGCCACGTTTTTAACGCAAATATTTCAAGGTGTGGTCAATATTCAATTTTCTCAATACCTTGCGCTATCGTTAGCAACAGTGTTTACGAACTGGAGGTTCACTCGTGTCCGCTATGGCCATCGTTAAGCTTGTGCTGCAGATTATTCTCGTTATTTTCAGCCTCTTGCTCACCCTGCTGATTCTGATGCACAAGGGTAAGGGCGGCGGCCTATCCGATATGTTCGGCGGCGGCCTCACCCAGAACGCGGGTTCCTCTGGCGTCGCCGAAAAGAACCTGAACCGTTGGACCGTCATCATCGCACTGCTATGGGTGGCTATTATCATCGCTCTCGGTTTGATGACGAAGTTCAGCCTCATCTGATTGACTTTGTTGATTGACTTTGTCACTTCGGCCCATGACTGGATACGGTCATGGGCCGAAGGTTTTTTAAGCGCGATACTAATTGCATCATAACGAGTTAAGGATCTGACTTGACGTTGCTCAAAATCGAAAAAACCCAAGAAGCCACAATGGTCATCGCAGATCTGGATGGCACGCTGCTGCATGACGGCGAAACGTTCGAGGAACGTTTCCTGACGCAATATTCCGTCGATGTGATCAATCGCATGCACGACAATGGCATCGTTTTCGCCGTGGAAACGGCACGTCCCGTCAGCACCGGCTTTTCATTCGTGGAAAAACTGCCTGTCGACGCCGTCGCTTATCTCAACGGTGCGTTGATAGATTTCAATCCGGCATCATCGAATTATGAAATGCTTACTTCGCCGACGCTGCCGGAAGACGGCCATCTCAAGAAAATTGGTTTTTCATCGAAACGTGCCTGCGAAGTCTGCAAAAATCTATTAGCTGAGCTACCTGGCATGGAAGTCGGCATCGTCATGGATGACGTGCGGTACACCAATTTCGATGTCTCCAAATACTGGAAGACGCAGACTTGGCGATACACTGACTTCGACGATGTTCCTGAAGGTATCGCCGATAAGCTCATTATCTTCCCCAACGATGAGCAGTGGAATCAGGTCAGTTCTCTTGTGCCCAGCGACTTTGACGTTCACATCTCTGAGGGATCGCTGTGGATGTTGATGAATCCTCAAGCCAACAAGGAACATGCATTGGATCTGCTGGCAGAACATTTTGAGACGCCAATGAGCAAAACCGTCTCATTCGGTGATGATTTGGTCGACATTGCCATGCTATGTAAATCCGGAAGGGGAGTGGCGGTGGCGAACGCTAACCCGGATGTGTTGAACATCGCAGATGAAATCTGCCCATCCAACAATGATGACGGTGTGGCACAGTGGATTGAAGATAATCTGCTGTGATGTCTCATGATGTTCAAGAATGACATGAGTTGAACTTCATGAATTGAACTTTTGTTGCAAACGGACGCGAAATGGTTACATTTGATATTGAACTTCCGCGATTTCAATAGGTAGTTTGTGTTAGGATTTGAACTAGTGTTTGATGAAAATTGAACTGAAAGGACTGGTATGACGGAATCATTCTCCAGCCGGTTGAACGTTGCGATGGCATTCCGCAATGTCAAACAAATTGACTTTGTGCATGCGGCTGAGAAGTTCAATATCAAACTTGGCAAAAGTCATATGAGTCAGTACGTGAGCGGTAAAACCGTGCCACGTGCCGATATCGCCCATTTCCTTGCGGCTTTTCTGCAGGTCAATGAGGACTGGCTGATGGGAAAGGACGTTCCCATGGAGCAGAACGCCGTCATCTTGCCTGCAATCGAGTCTGATGAAACCCAACCTGATAGCAATTCTGCATCAGCGCAATCAACAGAAGGAAAGACCATGCGCACCTTTACAAAATCCCATAAGCTCGACAATGTGCTCTACGACGTTCGTGGCCCGGTGGCGGACGAGGCGGCACGCATGGAAGCAGCAGGAACGCATATTCTGAAACTCAATATCGGCAATCCTGCGCCATTCGGATTCCGGACTCCGGATGAAGTTGTGTATGATATGGCGCAGCAGCTCCCTGAAACCGAAGGATATTCACCGTCCAAGGGTCTGTTCTCAGCACGCAAGGCCATCATGCAGTATGCACAGCTCAAGAATATTCCGAACGTCTCCATCGACGATATCTTTACTGGCAATGGCGTCAGCGAGCTCATCAATCTGTCGCTGTCCGCATTGCTGGACAACGGCGACGAAGTGCTGGTGCCTTCGCCGGACTATCCTCTGTGGACAGCCTGTGTGAATTTGGCTGGCGGCACCGCCGTGCATTATATCTGTGATGAGGAATCCGAATGGTATCCCGATATCGACGATATTCGCTCTAAAATCACGGATAAGACCAAAGCAATTGTCATCATCAATCCAAATAATCCGACCGGAGCGCTTTATCCTAAAGAACTGTTGCAGCAGATTGTCGATATTGCCCGGGAACATCAGCTCATTATTTTCTCCGATGAGATTTATGATCGTCTGGTCATGGATGGGTTGGAGCATATTTCCATCGCATCGCTGGCTCCGGACCTGTTCTGCGTGACGTTCTCCGGTCTGTCGAAGTCGCATATGATTGCCGGATACCGCATTGGATGGATGATACTTTCCGGCAACAAGCGTATTGCAAAGGATTACATCGAGGGCTTGAACATGCTGGCGAACATGCGTATGTGCTCGAATGTTCCCGCTCAGTCGGTGGTACAGACCGCTTTGGGCGGACATCAGAGCGTCAAGGACTACATCAAGCCAGGTGGCCGCGTGTACGAGCAGCGCGAACTGGTCTATCAGATGCTCAATGAAATTCCCGGCGTTACCGCAGTTAAGCCGAAAGCGGCGTTTTATATCTTCCCGAAGCTGGACGTCAAAAAGTTCAATATCCACTCCGATGAGCAGTTCGCGTTGGATCTGCTGCATGACAAGCATATTCTGATTAGTCATGGCGGTGCGTTCAACTGGCAGAATCCAGATCATTTCAGGGTGGTATATCTGCCGCGTATCACGATGCTGAAGGAAACCATAAGTGAGATTGCTGATTTCTTGAGCACATATCATCAGGCATAATGACCTTGGTTGCTTGAAGGGCATTCATGTGTGAAGCGCGCACAGTATCGCAGCATTCCATCCCCAAATACTTATAATCACATTGAGTATAAATAGGGTTGCGATGGCTCCGGCCTTAGGGTCGAGCCATCAATCGTTCTGTCGTGAATTCACAACGATTATACCTTTGGAGAACGCAAAGCGCAGGCGATCCAAGCGATCCACCAGACTACCGTCTTTACGCCTTGTGTTGGAATAAGCTGAAAACATGTAGAGCAATAACAGAAATTCCCTCTGCCAGAATTCTGGCAGAGGGAATTTCTTTAGCTTAAATCGCTAACGTCTAAGTAAGAAACTCAGCCGTTGACACGGTCGATGCCGGCCTGGACGTCGGTAAGGACGGAATCCCAAGACTTGATGAAGGAAGCGACGCCGTCGGCTTCCAGCTTGTCGGTGACAGCCTTGAAGTCGATGCCCAGCTCAGCGAGCTTGGCCATGATGGCGTGGGACTCTTCGTAGGTGCCCTTGATGGTCGGAGCGCCGTTGCCGTGATCGGCGAGAGCGTTCAGGGTCTTCTCCGGCATGGTGTTCACGATGAGCGGAGCGACGAGCTCGTCAACGTAGACGCAATCGGAGTAGGCCGGGTTCTTGGTGCCAGTGGAGGCCCACAGCGGACGCTGCTTCTTGGCACCCTTGGCTTCGAGAGCAGCCCAACGCGGATCGTTGGCGAACTTGTTCTCGAACAGCTCGTAAGCGAGGCGAGCGTTGGCGATAGCGGCCTTGCCCTCGAGAGCCTTGGCCTCATCGGAGCCGATCTCCTCAAGCTTGTTGTCGACGGCGGTGTCCACGCGAGACACGAAGAAGGAAGCGACGGAACCGATGTGCTTCAGGTCATGGCCGTTGGCGTCAGCCTGGGCGATGCCTTCGATGAAAGCATCGATGACCTGCTCATAACGCTCGAGCGAGAAGATCAGGGTGACGTTGACGGAGATGCCCTTGGCCAGGGTTGCGGTGATTGCCGGCAGGCCTTCGAGGGTTGCCGGGATCTTGATCATGGCGTTCGGACGGTTGACCTTCTCCCAGAGCTCGACAGCCTGCTTCTCAGTGGCTTCAGTCTCGTGGGCCAGACGCGGATCAACTTCGATGGAGACGCGGCCATCGACGAAATCGGTGGCTTCGGCGATCTCACGGAAGATGTCGGTGGCGTTACGCACGTCGGTGGTGGTGAGCTCGCGGATAGCGGTCTCAACGTCAACCTTGCCGAGCTCCTTGAGCTGTGCATCGTACGGGCCGACCTGGCTCAGAGCCTTCTGGAAGATGGACGGGTTGGTGGTGACGCCAACAACGTTCTTGTCCTTGATGAGCTCCTGCAGGTTGCCGGACTCAATACGGGTGCGGGACAGGTCGTCCAGCCAGATCGAGACACCGGAGTCAGAGGTGCGCTGAGTTGCTTCAGTCATTGTTTTTCTCCTTGATACCTTTTTGGATCAAATCTTTATCTATTGTGCGGTAAAAGGGGAGAAGCACATGCATTGTGCCTCTCCCCGTCGAATCACTTGGCGGCTTCGACTTCCGCGATGGAGGCCTTGGCGGCTTCGACAACATGCTCGGCGGTGATGCCCAGGTCGATCATGTTCTGAGCGCCGTCGCCCTGCAGGCCGAACTGCTCGATGGAAACCGGCTTGCCGTAGGAGCCGAGGTACTTGTACCACGGCATGGCAACGCCAGCCTCGACGGAGACACGAGCCTTGACGGAGGCCGGAAGCACAGCTTCCTTGTACTCAGCGTCCTGCTCCTCGAACCATTCGAGGGACGGAGCGGACACAACGCGAGCCTTGATGCCTTCGTCAGCCAGGGTCTTGGCTGCGGACACGGCCCACTGCACTTCGGAACCGGTGGCCATGATGATGACATCCGGGGTGCCTTCAGTATCGACGAGCACGTAGGCACCCTTCTTGACGCCGTCCTTGGCCTTCTCGGCGGTCTCAGCGAGAACCGGAACGCCCTGACGGGTCAGCACCATGGCTGCCGGCAGAGTGTTCTTCTTCTCGAAGAAGTAGCGGTAGGCTTCGGCGGTTTCGTAAGCATCGGCCGGACGAACGACCTCAAGCTGCGGGATGGCGCGGAAGGAAGCCAGATGCTCCACCGGCTGGTGGGTCGGGCCATCTTCGCCGACGGCGACGGAGTCGTGGGACCACACATACAGGTTCGGAATCTGCATGAGGGCGGCCAGACGCACGGCGGAACGCTCGTAGTCGGAGAACATGAAGAAGGTGCCGCCGAACGGACGGGTGTGGGAGCCCAGCAGGATACCGTTGGTAATAGTACCCATGGTGAACTCGCGCACGCCGAAGTGCAGCTGACGGCCGTACGGGCTGCAGACCGGCCACTGCTTGGTGGCGCACTCGGCGGGAGCGAAGGTGGCAGCGCCCTTCAGATCGGTCTTGTTGGAGCCACCGAGGTCGGCGGAGCCGCCCCAGAGTTCCGGCATGACAGCGGCGATGGCGTTCAGCACGGAGCCGGAAGCGCCACGGGTTGCAACGCCCTTGCCGACTTCGAAAGTAGCTTCGAGGTCATCAATGGCCTTGTCGAAGCCTTCCGGCAGCTCGCCGGCCTTGAGGCGGTCGTACAGAGCAGCGTTGTCCGGGTTGGCCTTGCGCCATGCGTTGTACTTCTCGTCCCATTCCTTGTGGGCTTCGAGACCGCGCTCAGCAACCTTGCGTGCGTGAGCCAGAGCCTCTTCGTCGACGTGGAAGGACTCTTCCGGATCGTAGCCGAGCAGTTCCTTGAGGCCTGCGACGGCTTCGGCGCCCAGCTTGGAGCCGTGAGAAGACGGATCGTTGGTCTTGCCCGGGGTCGGCCAAGCGATCAGGGTGTCGACCTTGATGAGCTTCGGCTGGTTCGGGGCAGCCTCACGAGCCTTGGCGATGGTGTCGGCCAGACCCTCGACATCCTCCTTGTAGGAGCCGTCAGGCTGAATGAAGCTGAACTCGTCGGTGTACCAGCCGTAGGCCTGGAAGCGCTTGAGCACGTCTTCAGCCAGAACCAGGTTGGTGTCGCCTTCGATCTGGATGCGGTTGGCATCGAAGATCACGGTCAGGTTGCCCAGCTGCTGGTTGGCAGCGAGGGATGCAGCTTCGCCGGAGATACCTTCTTCGATATCGCCTTCGCCGCAGATGACCCAGATGTTGTGGTCGAACGGGGACTCGCCTGCCGGAGCTTCCGGATCAAGCAGACCACGCTGGAAGCGCTGGCCATAGGCGAAACCGATGGCGGAAGCGAAGCCCTGGCCCAGCGGACCAGTGGTCATTTCGATGCCCGGGGTCAGGCCGTATTCCGGATGACCCGGGGTACGGGTGTCAGCGCCGCCACGGAAGTTCTTCAAATCGTCCAGGGTCAGGCCGTAGCCGGAGAAGTACAGCTGGACGTACTGGGTGAGGGAGGCGTGGCCACCGGAAAGGATGAAGCGGTCGCGACCTTCCCAGTTGGGATCGTTCGGATCATGCTTGATGAAATGCTGATACAGGGTGTAGGCGATAGGCGCCAGGGAGACGGGGGAACCCGGGTGGCCGTGTCCCGCACGCTCAACCGCGTCGGCCGACAGGACCTTGGCCATCTTGATGGCGCGCTCGTCCAGCTCGGTCTCCTTGAATTCGGTCATGGATTACTTTCCTTCCAATTGGTCGGGCCGCGTATCCGGCTTGTGCCGAGCGCTCGACGCCCTCACATTGCGTTTTCCATAGTAGCGACGTGAGGTGACGTTGTGATGGATTTTTGGCGTGTTTTGGTAGTTTGTGTTCTGTTAACGCTCACAATTAACATTCTCGTGCGATTGTCCTGTTCGATTGGTGGCATGACGAGCATTTCGAGAGATTATTATCGGGAAAAAACAAGAAACAAGTACTCTGGAAGCGAACCGATTAGCACTCGTGCCGTGAGAGTGCTAATACAATGGGAGAAGCATTTGAGTCGTATCGCATATGTAGAGGAGGCACGCATGACGCAGTCAAGACGTATGTTGGTACTGCGTGCCGTCGTCGAGGACTATATTCGCTCGCAGGAGCCAGTTGGTTCGACCACCTTGACCAAAGATCATGATCTGGGCGTCAGCTCGGCCACCGTCCGTAATGATATGGCCGCCTTGGAAGATGAGGGATACCTTATTCAACCCCATACGTCAGCAGGGCGCATACCAACGGAAAAAGGGTACCGATACTTCGTGGACCGTTTGGCCACAGTGGTGCCGATGTCCGAAGCGCAACGCCGTGGCATCAACAGTTTTTTGTCGGGATCCGTCAATCTGCAGGACACCTTGCAGCGCGCAGCCCGTCTTCTGGCGCAGATCACCGGTCAGGTCGCGGTCGTGGCGGCACCGTCGTTGGCGAAATCGACGTTACGGCATATCGAAATCGTTCCCGTATCAATCAACACCTTGTTAGCCGTCGTCATCACCGACACCGGCCGAGTGGCGCAGCATATGCTCAACGTTTCCGAGTTGCCGGACACCACGGTGCTGTCGCATCTGGTCAACGAAATCAACGCGCAGTGCGCCAGCGTTTCTTTGACTCGAACCGCGGACTATGTCAGGCAAATGTCGTCCCGCAAGGAATACCGTTCTATCAGCAAATTGGCGGAAACGCTTGCTCAAGCTTTCGATGGCATGGCCGACGACGAGCGCGCGAGCGAACTCTACATGGCAGGAACCTCACGGCTCGCGCACCAGCGCACCGTGGCCGATCTCGCACCATTGTTCGATGCGTTGGAAGAGCAAGTCGTGCTCATGAAACTCATGAGCTCGTTGAGTGAAACCACGCAATCCAATGGAGTCGGAGTGGCCATCGGATCCGAAACGCACACGCCTGGTCTACTGCATGCATCCGTGGTGACCAGCGGATACGGTCGAACCTCGGCAACCGTTGACGACACCACAAAAGGCGAGACTGCGGAAGAACAGGGGAGAGAAGCCAGCGATCGCACCATTACAGCGCAGGATTCCAGCGAGCCCATTGCCTTCGTCGGATCCATTGGACCGACGCATATGGACTACGAGGCAACCATGGCTGCAGTGCGTGCCGTCGCCAGATATCTGACCGCATTCGTGGCGCACGACGAAAACCAAACCAACAGCTGACCCCGCCTTATGGCACAATGACACGCGAAAAGCAATAGGGAGAAAGAACAACCGTGACGGACTATTACGAAGTGCTGGGCGTAGACCGCTCCGCAAGCGACGACGAGATCAAAAAAGCTTATCGAAAGATGAGCCGCAAATATCATCCCGATATCGCAGGTCCGGAATTCGAAGACAAATTCAAGGAAGTCAATAACGCCTATGAAGTGTTGTCCGACCCGCAGAAGCGTCAGATGTTCGACGCCGGTGTGGACCCGAACGATCCAAATGCTGGAGGTATGGGCGGCAGCGGATTCGGTGGCGGATTCGGCGACATGGGAGACATCTTCAGCATGTTCACCGGAGGTGCCTTCGGCGGTGGCAACGGTGGACCGACCCCGCGTACACAGCCAGGACGTGACTCACTTGCCACGGTAACCATCGACTTGAAGACGGCGGTGTTCGGCGACACCGCGCATGTTGAGATCAAAACGTTCGGTCTATGTCAGGAATGCGCCGGAACAGGATGCCAGAAAGGCACTCAGCCCGCGCAATGCCCCGACTGCCATGGACAAGGCTATGCCCAGCGTGTGGTACGCACCATGCTCGGCCAAATGATGACCACTGCGCCATGCGAACGCTGCGAAGGACACGGTACCGTTATCGAAAATCCTTGTCCGTCCTGCCTTGGTCATGGTCGCGTGCGCGTCACCCGTAATGTCGGCGTGTCCGTGCCGGCCGGCGTAACGAACAATACCCGTCTACGTCTCGCCAATCAGGGTGAAGTGGGTGAAAACGGCGGTGTTGCCGGCGACCTGTATGTCGATATCCGTATCGCTCAGGACGATACCTTCACTCGTGACGGTGATGATTTGCACTGCTGGATCCAGGTGCCGATGAGCTGGGCCGTGCTGGGGCATGATCTGGAGATCGACACGTTCGACGGCAAGCAGTCGGTGAGCGTGCCTGCAGGAAGCCAGCCTGACGACACTGTGACCTTGAAGAATCTGGGTGTCACACATCTTAACAACAAGAACGAGCGTGGCGATCTGGTGGCGCATATCGCAGTGAAGATTCCAACAAAGCTCACTGACGACGAGCGCGCCTTGATGGAACGGTTCGCAGAAAAACATGACACAGATGCCCAACATGTTGCGGTAAGCGCACGCCCGACCTCCGGAACGAAGAAGGGCTTCTTCTCCAAGTTAAAGGATGCGTTGCGCTGAATTTCCCTGTTCTAATGCCGTACTTCCGATGAGAAAACAGCGCTAGATCGCATTCAAATAGCCGGTTGCTTCAAAAATTGAGGCAACCGGTTATTTTGTCAATGTTTCTGCTGTAGCAAGCGGATTGTCTCACGCTTACAACAGTCAATCATTAGACATATTTACGTGTTTATTTGAGCAATGACCGGCACATGGCGCGATACTGGTTCACATATCCGCCACCGAAGAACACGCAATGTCCGGCGATGGGGTAGAGCTGCCACAATGTGGTGCGCTTCTGCCATCCCGCCTTCAACGGGTGCACGGACTGATATCCGTCGAGAATGTCCCGCAGATACGACATGCCGAACAGGTCAAGCATGGCAAGATCCTCTTCACGATGCCCGCCATGCGCGGCCGGATCGATAAGCACCGCTTCTACGGATCCGGAATCGGCTGACCACATGACATTGCCGCTCCACAAATCGCCATGCACACGCGCAGGCTTATCGTTAGCCGCTTTACCCAGTATTTCAGGCAGCGCTTCAATGACGTCTTCAGTCAATTCCATGTCGTAGTCGGTCAGTTCGCAACGTTTCATACCAAGCCGTACCATCGGTCGTAGTCTGCCTTCGGCCAAATATGTGGCCACATCATCCCATTCGCCGGTATCCATAGGAACCGGATCCTGCAGGGGGCCGAAATAGCAGGTTCCCGTATAGCCGGCCGGAGCGGATCCGAAATAATCAGCGCCAGCATCGTGCATGTGGGCGAGGGACGCACCAAAATCATGCGCGGCCTGCAGTGTCGGCCCGCAGGCGTTCACACGTTCGATATCGAGATAATCCTTGCCCCAATCGTATACGTCTACAACACGCGGACCTCCCTTGGAGCTCGCTTCACCAAGCCATTGCAGGCCACGGCCTTCACATTCGAAGAAACCTTCCGGGCTGAATGCTCTGCTTTTACGGTATTTGCTCATCATGCCAGGCCTTTCTTTTGCATCATGCGCCACGTTTGCGAGACTATGTAGAGTCGCTGGCGAGATTCCGATAGGTTTGGGCACCATTGTGTGCATGGTTTGAGACAACTCAAGGATCTATAGCGAAAAATTAGACCCCTCTCGCTAGTCTTGGATGCGGAAAAGCAGACGAAACCATTGATACATGTAAAAGAGGGTTCATGAATTTCTTCCAAGCGATTTTCCTTGGGCTGGTACAGGCATTGACCGAGTACCTGCCGGTTTCTTCCAGTGCCCATATCCGCATCATCGGCGATTTGATGCTGGGATCTGACCCAGGTGCCGCGTTTACCGCCATTATTCAGATTGGCACCGAGCTTGCCGTGATTTTGTATTTCCGTCGCGACATCATCCGTATTCTCGGCGCTTGGTTTGGTTCCCTGTTCGGCAAGGAGGGCAAGGACTTCAAAAGTCGCATGGGCGCGCACAATCCGGATACCCAGATGGGCTGGTTCATTATCCTCGGCACCATGCCGATTCTGATTGCGGGCCTGCTGTTCAAGCATGCCATCGAAGGATCGCTGCGCAATCTGTGGATCACCGTCACCGTGCTTATGCTATTCGGCGTGTTGCTGTGGGTGGTCGATGCTCGTTCCAAGCAGGTCAAGACCATGAAGGAAATGACCTGGAAAGACGCGTTGATCTTCGGCATCGGCCAGATGCTCGCCCTGATTCCAGGCGTTTCTCGTTCCGGCGGCACCATCACCTTCGGCCGCGCTATGGGGTACACCCGTGAGGCAGCCGTCCGCGTGAGCTTCCTTATGGCCATTCCCGCCGTGTTCGGCGCAGGCATTCTGGAAGCCATATCGGCCGTTAAGGATGTTGCGGCAGGGGATGCCGGCATGTTCCCGGGCTGGGGTCCGACCATCGCCGCAGCCATCGTGGCGTTCGTAGTCGGCTACGTGGTGATCATCGGCTTCCTGAAGTTCGTATCCACATTCTCATACAAGGCGTTCGCCATCTACCGCATCGGCTTGGCTGTCGTCGTGGCACTGCTACTGATCACAGGCGTGCTCTCTCCGCTGGAGGCCGTGGCTGCAGCGTGAACCTAGTTCGATAAGCGAACAACAAACAACAAGTTGGGCCGATCATCACAGGATGGTCGGCCCAACTTGTATATAGGCAACCTATCGTCAGCTGCAACGTCAATTGCCACGCAAGAACGATTCGGCCTCGCGAATCAATTCTTCACATGCCGGCATGCCATTCGACGCGATACGTTGTGCCTGAGCGTTCAAATCGTAATCCCGCTCCAAACAGGCAAGATAATCGCCAGCGTGCGTCTGCTCGACAATCTCATCGGCATTCTTGCGCCATTCTGCAGCCTTCCTATTCAAATCACCCTCGATAATCGGAAGCTCCAACAGAAGCGACAATGCGCGAACCAGCTCAAGCGAGCCCTGCAAACATTCCGTATTGGCGCAATAATGAGGCACGGAAACCCATATGGACGTGGTCCGGAATCCCGCATCCGACGCAAAAGTGTCAAGAATGTTAGGAATGCCCACAGGACCGTTATATTCCTTATCAGGCTCGCTTTCGCAGCCATTCTTGGAAATATCAAGAGGCAAAGGCCTCGTATGGGGGCAGTCGTCGAACATGGATCCTAGCGTAACGATATCGCTCACATCGTAATCCTCTGCGATACGCAACGTTTGCCTGCAATAATCCTCCCAACGATAATTCGGTTCGGGGGCAATCTGCGCAAGAAAATGCAGCGTAGGGGAAACATCAATGTCATAAAACGTGGTCTGCGGCCAAATGATTCGCTTACGTCCCTGTACCGAGCAGATCATCGGACGAGCCACCTGATAATCATAAAAACCCTCATTGTCGATATGACACACCTCCTGTGAATCATATCGCGATACAAGATGCCGTATGACATTCGTCGCGGCCTGGCAGGCATCATTCCAGCCCTCGAATGCGGCAATCAATATCGTCGTTCGTCTTGTCGTCTCCTCACACATGTTTCAAATGTATAACGAAACCGTAGAGGCTGCGACACGCTTTTGCCGTCGGTGAATGACAAGCATTCGCGATATCACCGCAGACAGTCAACGAAACAGTTAGTAATCTATTTTCCACAGCGCCTTCAACCGTTTCTCATTTTGTCCGATAATGTACGTTATGTCAGAAAAGAGTGTCGGCCGAAGATTGCTACTCTTTTCTGTACATAACATCGTTGGATTATGTCAGCACGTCCCCTTTCAGGACTTTGCTCGATATAATCCAACAGTATGGCGGGTGGCGTTTTCGCTGCGCTGGGCGCCTTTTACGGTCAGCCTTTGATTGCTTGTCTGAGTTTTCTTTCCATTTCGTTTTTCATGCCATTTCTGGCCTGCAGATACATAAACACCAGCTCCGCGGCGATCAGCAAAATCATCAGCGCGGCTGACGGCCATCCTACTTGCTCATAGAAACGCTGGAATTTTGCGGAAAAGCCAGATTTGAACATCGCATATACCGGGTATGGCAAGGCGCCAATAACCAATGAGGTGAAGTGCAAACCGACAATCGACCAACGTACTGGATATACGTCTCGCTTGGTTTTTGAGAAGATATTTCCACGAATCGCGGTAATCGAACAAATGTTCACCGCAATGACTGCCGCGACAATCCACAGCAATGCCGGCAGGATATCAAGCATGCGACACTCCCCCTGTTGTAATCTGTCTCTACATATCTACCGTATATCGATGACCATGTAACCCGATTTAGCCTGTTTAACCTATACGGTATGCGCCAAACCTGTATATTACAGTGAAACCGCGGTGCGTGTCTGTCGCTTTGCATCAAGCTTCTTTTTCATGCGCATCGCAGCGATGTCGTCAACAGGACGGGTCGAGTCCGCAGTGGAAGGCATCGTGGATAAATCGACATACTCCTCGTGTTCAAGAGCATCCCTAATTTGCTTCCACAGGGATCCCATGGATACTCCGAACACCGCCCTACCGCTTTGCAACAGCGCCACCATTTGCTCGCTGTCCGTGCATTCGTGCACATGCTGCCCATCGCACATAATGGTAATGTTTTCCAGCTGCTCAGCAGTGCATTGCACTAGAAAACCGATGGCAGCCGTCACATTCTGCAGATTGATGCCCGCATCAAGCAGTTCTTTTGACACGGCAAGAATTACCACATCCTTGAACGAATACAGTCTACGTGACCCAGACCCATGCGATGGAGTGATGGAAGGCTCCACAATCTGTCTGCGCGCCCAATAATCAAGCTGACGATAAGTGATGCCGGCCACCCTCGATGCCACTGAACCCTTATAGCCACGTGTCACCGGCTGCGCATCGCTTGTGGGAAACAACTCCCCCTGTATCGCAGTCGGCACATGCAGATGCAACCGCATTGTTGACTCTGCCTCATTCATCGCATTCTCCTACGACATATAAACAGCGCCCATGAGCCTCCGTATGAAGCCCATGGGCGCGAAGCTGTTGTACACAGTAGTTTATCCCGCATCACACGGATCAACTAGCAATGACGGCCTTATTATCGAAATAAACCAGACGGAACTTGCCAAGAATGATTTCATCGCCATTCTTAAGTTCCTGCTGATCAACACGCTGACGGTTCACATACGTGCCATTCAAGCTTCCCGCATCAATGACGCAATACCTACCATTCAACCTGCGGAACACCGCGTGGGCACGGGAAACCGTGGAATCATCCAAAAGAATATCGGCGCTCGGATCACGGCCGACGGTAATCTCATCCTCATCGAGAAGATACCGCGACCCCGATACCGCTCCCCTAGTCGAGATCAGCAGCGCCGTGCCGTCGGCAAGACGCATAATGGTTTCAAGGTCCTCCTTCGTCAGAGGACGGTCTCCGGTGGAAGTAACCGGTACAGTTATTGCAGGAAGGCCAATGATGGTCGTTTCACCTGCGCTTGGAATCGGATCAGTCATAGTCGCCATTCTAGTCATTACCCTTGCAAATAGCCGGTATTGAGACCGGCATAGTCACGAATCATACACCGTAAAGCGGGCTTCACCCCTCAGTTTTGTCAATAATCGACACGAACTGGTCGTGCGGCAGCATGTCATCATAGCTGCGCCAACGGCGTTCCAGCTCACGATTTGCCTCGTCATGCTGCTGTTCACCAAGCCTGGCATAAGCCTTCAGCTCGTTCGGTCCCATGTCTTTGACCGGCTGATTGAGATTCAATGCTTTGTCACCCACAAATCGCCATTGTAGCCGCACACCCTGGAAGAGTAGGAAAAAGCCCGGATACAGCGTGTGCACCGGGCTTAAATCTACATTCAAAGATTTATATTACAAAGAATGATTTCAGCGCTGCTCGTCGATCATTTCCTGCAGTGCCTTGTTGACGGACGGAGAACCGGCCGCCATGGACAGGGCGTTGATGCCACTGATTTCAAAACCACGCTTGATTGCGGAGAAAATCTGATTCTTGTTCATGTTATTTCCTTAGTACTCGTTTTTCTTGACGCACCTTGCGTCTTACCATCTTCTATTGTTGACAAGTATCAATATAGAGATTTGTCAGACTGAAATCATTGCCCAACCATTCGTTTTATAGCAAAATCATCGGCTATTCTTGAATTGGGAGCACTTGCCAGAGTGTATGAGCTTCGGCCACCGCGTCACTCTGTTGCGTCATCCTATAGCCGTCTCCTTGCTAGGATTTATCCGCACCCATACATTTCACCACATAGGAATTGACTGCGGCCTGAGCCCGATATTCAGCCAGATCGGCTTCAACGGGTTGGACACCTCGTGAGAACCACCGTCCAAACCGGACAGCCGCCATCCATTTCCGACACGCCGGACGAAAGCGCGGAATCCCAGTGAAACCAACAAAAAAGGCGACACATCGTGCCGCCCGATGGTGGGTGATATAGGAATCGAACCTATGACCCCTTCCGTGTGAAGGAAGTGCGCTAGCCGCTGCGCCAATCACCCAATATTGGATTATATAGGAACTTACATTCCAGTGGGCGATACAAGATTCGAACTTGTGACCCCTTCCGTGTCAGGGAAGTGCGCTACCTCTGCGCCAACCGCCCAGGTTATTCATCACACCGACTTACGTCAGGCACAATGAGAGGTGGGTACGAGAGTCGAACTCGTCTATACGGCTTTGCAGGCCGCTGCCTAACCGCTTGGCTAACCCACCTTAAAGGTCGATAATCAATCGGAACCTTAGAGCGGACAACGGGACTCGAACCCGCGGTCTCAACCTTGGCAAGGTTGCGCTTTACCAACTAAGCTATGTCCGCATGTGCTCTGCAGTATCACTGCCTGAGCACGAGTATTTACTATAATCACATTCCCGTAATTTGCAAATCAGCGTGTCGCGCCTTTTCGGGACGCGATGTCAACCGAAATACTCTTCGACGGACTGCGCAAGTTCGCTTACGGTATCGATGACTTGGTATGCGCCATGCTCCTTGAGCTCGCCTGGCTCAGCATAGCCCCATCCGCATCCCAAGCAATCCAGACCGCACGCCTTGGCCCCATCGGCATCGGTCCAGCGATCGCCAACCATCAACGCACGATCACCGGCAGCCTCATCAAAACCGATATGCTCAAACGCCCAACGGATCACCTGATCCTTGTCAAGGCGGGAATTATCGGTGCTTGCACCATAAATACCGTCGACCATCGTATCCAAGTGGAAATGCTCACAAATCGGAATGCACTGATACTGCGGCTTGCAACTGGCAATCGCCAGATAATATCCATCAGCACGCAACTTGGTCAGCTGCTCCGGAATACCCTCGTAGATGGTATTGTTCAAGCGCCCCGGCACTTTCTGCCCAGGATTGTTGGGATCGTCGAACACAGCCTCATCCGCATAATACCTGCGATAAATAGCAATGCCCTCATCAAGACGATCTTCAGGAATATTGTTGCGCTGCAGGGATTCAATAATCGCAGGACCGATGAATCGCTGTAACTCCTCATCATCCGGGACCGGATACCCCAATTCCTCGAACACCTTGACCACACAGCCGATAATTCCCGGATCGGATTTGGTCAGCGTACCGTCGAGGTCAAGCAGAACGACTTTCTTGGATTGCCTGGTCTGTTCGGACATGAATTGGTTCTCCCTTTATTCCTATCGATTCGTTTTCATCGATGTGATACCTGTTGACGCTAACAATTATGCCCAGCCATACTGACTGGGCATAATGTTCAAGTGTCGTTCAACTGCAGGTCACTCGTAGTCTGGGAACCAACCGTCACGATGCATCTGCAGTCGCTTCTCAAGCAGCGTCTTCAACTCGTCTTCGGTACGACGTTCCAGCAGCATGTCCCAGTGTGTACGAGTCGGCTTGGAGATTTCGTCGTCCTCACGATCCTCATCGCCCTCACGACGCGCAGTCATGCCGCAACGGCATTCCCATTCCTCAGGAATCTCCGCGCCCTCAGCGAACGGCAGAATCGTACGGTGCCCTTTCGGGCACACATATGCGACGTCGTTTCGTGCCGCGAAATCCACATTGTCATCGGATTCCAACGACTTTGCGCCGATGCTCATGCCTCGCAGGCTGCGTTCTGCCATATTGCCTTTGCCTCCTTGGAATTGTCTGTTCTTTCTAAGCTACAGAACAGTTCGGACGTGTTTTTATTCCTTATTCGTCTGCTAACTGCCATTTTAGTCGACGCCAGAGTATGCGACGATGCCACGATTAATACGATCGTATGCTTGTCTTGCGATTGCTGGCAATGTTTCGGCACGTTCAGCAAGATAAGGTCCACTCACGGCTATCTGTTGAAGTACGTCGGCAAGTCGCTTACAGTTGCGAACGAAGTCTCCGCCGGTCAGCTCCGTGCCATACAACACCTGTGAAAGGCTTTCACCCTGCGCCCACTCGTAGACGATGTCGGTGATGCCGAAATCGAGCTGGCGTGGCTCTTCAAGCATATGATCCTCACATAACATGGCGATCGATGCATGTATGCCTTTAAGCTGTGCGACGCACACTGCCACATTCCCCTGGATGCCTCCGGGATAACGACGCGGCTCTCCCCCGCTTCCCCTGCGGGCTTCGAATACCAGCGATGCGACAACGCTGGCCAATTCACAGGCATTCAATCCGTCGAATGCGCCAGCCTCGATCGCTTGTGCCAATACCAAATCAAGCTCGCTGTACAGATGCCGCAGCAGCTGGCCCCGCTCCGTGAGCTGATAATCGTCATGGCCTGCGGATTCCCGCACCTGCTGGAGATAGCCAAGATCAGCAAGTACCGTGCAGATATGGTCGAACTGACGAGCCACTGAGCCTGTACGTGAATCATAACGATGCTGCACACGTTCTAATTCACGCGTCTCACGAGCCCAACGATGCCCCCATTTCAAGTGCTTCTGCACGTCTGGACACTTGCGGCACGGGTGGTCACGGTCTTCTTCGCGAAGTTTTTTAATGCGTTGGTCAAGCTCCATGAACGCCTGGCTACGGTCTTTCTGCGTGCGGAACACCTCATGCTTAAGCTTGCGGCGTTCGTTCTTCTCCAAATCGCTCAGATGCATCCTCAGACGCATGAATTCTTTGAAATCACCAAACTCACACTGGAAGGCCTGTTCGTACCCTTCCAAAGCCTTGCGCAGGGTTTCCATCTGCGCCTCAAGCTGCCAAGCTGACTCGTTGGCCTCCCACTGTGCGAAGGAATGGTCGAGCGTAACGCGGGCGGTCTCGTAATCGCTGGTATTCAACAGGTTCACAGCCATGTTGAAAGTCGGTCTGAAGCTTGAATGCAACGGATACACGCGCTTGCTGGACAACGCGGCCGCGGTAGCGGGCACAAAACCATGGTGATCCACTACAACGGCATGTCCAATGGTATCGATGCCTCGACGTCCTGCGCGACCGGTCAGCTGGGTGAACTCGCCAGGGGTCAAGCCAACATGTCCAGTGCCATCGAATTTTTCGAGTTTTTCGACCACCACGCAACGCGCCGGCATATTGATGCCCAGTGCCAGCGTTTCTGTTGCGAAAACCATCTTGACCAAGCCCTCTTCAAACAAACGTTCGACGATCTGGCGGAATAATGCGACCATTCCCGCATGGTGTGGGGCAAATCCCTCTTCCAAAGCAAAACGAAATTGCGAGAAATGCAGCGCTTTCAAATCCTCTTGGCTTAGCTGTCCTTCGACCATTTCATCGACGATCCGTCTGATCCGGCGTACTTCATCGCTGGTAGTGAGTTCCAAACCGGCATTGATACATTGGTCGACCGCCTGATCGCAACCATTCCTTGAGAAAATGAAATAGATCCCCGGCAACATGTCAAGAAAATTCAGTTCATCCACAACGGCCCAACGTCGAGGCGTGTGACGTTCGGCTTTGTGGAGACGCTCATTCCACCGTCCGCCTTTGCCTTTGGGCCTACGTCTGTCGGGACGCTCCTCTCCTCTGCGACGTGCCGCCTGACGGTCTAGCTGATCAAGCCTGTTTACCAGTTGCGCATTGAGTTTAACCGTCTGTTCACCATTGGCGTCACGCCGGTACAGGTCGATAAGCTCCGGTTCGGTATGGTCGTCCGCCTGCACGAGCACATGCTGTTCCAGTGGTACCGGACGCTTCTCCGATACGACCAGTGTGGTTTCGCCACGAACGGATTCAATCCACTCGGAAAAATCCTCGACATTGGAGACCGTTGCGGAAAGACCGATTATTTTCACGTTCTCCGGCAAGTGGATGATAACTTCTTCCCATACCGGACCTCGGAAACGGTCGGCAAGATAATGCACCTCATCGAGAATCACATAACGAAGCGCTTCAAGCGTTACGGAATGCTCATACAGCATATTACGCAACACTTCGGTGGTCATAACCACAATGTTCGCTTCGGAATTGATGGATGTGTCTCCGGTCAGCAATCCAACCTTATCTGCACCGTACTGGGCAACCAGATCATGATACTTCTGATTGCTCAACGCCTTGATCGGCGTGGTATAGAAAGCTTTGACGTTTCGTGTCTGTGCCAAATAGATAGCAAAATCCGCCACGACCGTTTTGCCAGCTCCGGTTGGTGCCGCCACAAGCACATTGTTTCCCGTCTCCAACGCCTCGTTGGCCTGCAACTGAAATTCATCGAGTTCAAATGACATGGATCTGGCGAATTCGGCGGCAACAGTGCGCTGTTTGGCCTGCGTCTGTTTGAATGCGGCGTATCGTTGTGCGGGAGACAATTCGGCCTCATTGGTATCCGATGTGCCAGTGCCGTTATTACGGCGACGATGATGGGTCATAATTCCTTACAATTTAGTCAGGTCAATCATTAAAATGACGCCATTGCGCCCACTGTTGGGCATGGCGATTGCGATTCGACTCACGCCTTTCGATGACTTCAGCATGGGCATTCGCGTAACGCTCGGCAGCATCCTGCAAAGGCCTAGTGAAAAAAGGCGTGTCGTTCTCGTTTTGGCAAGGTAATGGCTTACCCATCGCGTCGATCCGCTTCGCCGCGCGTTCGCCCAGTTTCGCCATATCCTTGAACGCATGGTAACCATGCAAACATGCATAGACGATCCCGGAAACGATCATCACCAACATGAATAGAACGAGTGCTAGCCAAACCCACCAAGGCATAGAACCACTCCCGTCAGTTCTCGTTCTCACGATCGCCAACACTCAACTCATGCTGGGCACGGGCAACGATCATGGTACGTAACGTCTCAGGAGCCACGGCGGCGATATGTCGCGCATGTGCAATGCAGAACGCGACATACCAAGAATCGGACGAGACAATCAGATGCACTTTCTCGCCTTCTCCGCACTTTTCGACCGTCGCTCCCGACAATCCGTCAATAAACGACAGATCGTCCTGATTAGTGACGAACACAGCCGGAGTTCCATTATCAAAGCTCCACTTACGTAATTCGGATGCGGGTACATCAGGAATGTCGATCCTTGCGATCGGCTCGACTAATTCAGCCTTCTCAATGCGGGAGATACGTAGCACCTGCCAGACGCGAGGCTTTCCCGTAGCCTTGTTGATCGTGGTGTCTTTCTTCACATACTTGGCTTTATCCGCCGGTGCCGCGGCAGCGACATCAGTCCATACGGCAACGTAGAAAACACCCTCGTCAACGAAGATCTTGTCTGGAGCGACAAGCTTACGCTGGGTTCGTCCTGCACCATCCGTGTATTCCATGTCAAGCAGTGAACTCTTGGAAATCGCGCTCTTCACAATGGAGAAGTTGCGCGGCTCCATTTCATAGCCAGTCAGACTCAACCAAGGCATATCCCCCGGCTCAACATGCTGACGAAGACGGCTGTACAGCGATTCAGCCTGCTCGCGAAGCTTATCCGGCAGCAACGACGAATGTGCGAGATAGCTTACGGATGCGGTAAGCATACTCAGATACTGCTGTGAAATACCCGCCAAGCGTTCCAAACCAAGCGAGTTCGTGGCTGAAACGATGCCTTCCGCGTCAAGCAGTGACCAATCGATATCGAAAAATTGGCTTCCCGCCATCTCCCCATCATCGGAAACCGTGGTCAGCGTGTTGATGTCTTTATGAATGACGTTGACGAACTTCTTCAGCTCATCGTCGGATTTCGGCTTGCCGATGAAACGTTCCGCAAGCTCCTCAAGCGAATACTCCTCGCCAAGGTGCGCCGAGAGGAACAGCATCAAACGCAGGCGACGGTCAACTTCACTACCGGTCTGGAATGCGGAATTCTTCTTCGGGCGTCCTTTGCTTTCCTCGACATCGGCATCGTCTGCACTATTGCGATTGATTTCCATGGCAGCGACGGTGGAACTGTCGTCTCCCGTGGATTCGTCGGCAGGCACGAACTGCGTGGCTGCATTCAGGCGACGATTGAACGCGTCAACGGCTTCCTGCGGACTGACGATGGACGCGCCTGGATGGGACAGCACGAACATGGCCAGGTCATCGGAATCAGTATAGGCGACATTCAAATGCTCGCCATCAACATCCACCGTGGCCGCGAAACGACGCTGGTCGACAACTTTAACCAATTCGTCGGGAATGGATTGGGTTCCCAGTCCAGGAGCGATGGAGTCAAGACCAAGTCCCGGAATAGGCGTCTGAGGAACACGCGGCGCGGTACGAGACGTATGTTGCGTCTCATGTGCAGGAGCCGAGGAAATTGACATGGAACGAGCCAAGTAGTTGGCGGCAGCCAAAATCGGCAGATCCTCATCCCCGAACAGCAGACGAACTCGAGGCTCGTCACCAAGCTGCAGACGGTAGGACGCGAAGTCCTGCCCCTCCGACTTGGATGAATATTCCGGCTGCCTTGATTCGATGGCAATGCCCATGGCCGCAAGCTTGGCGCGGTCACGCTGGAATTGCTTGGCAAAAGCTGCCTTCGCCGCCTGATCTGCCAGTTCCCCATAGGAATCGGCATACGCCTTCACGCGCTGAGCGATCTGACGGGAAGTGAGCCATTGCGGAAAAGCTGAGGAAAGCACAGCCAACACATCAAGTTCGTGCTTGCCCCATTTGTCGGAGAAACGACGCCTTCCGTTACTGCCCTCTGCCATTAGTCCTCACGTCTCGTTAACGTTTCACTTTAAGTGCGTAACCAGTATAGGCTTCCGCACACACCTCTCTATGATAGATGGTTTTCGCTCAGATTGTGCCTATTTTACGAAAAAATACAGTTTTCGTGTTGAGAACACCCCTCGAATCAGACCCAATCGTCAGGCTCCACGCCTTGCGGGCCAACGTATTCGCCGTTCGGAACATAACTCGGCTCGCCGGTGTCAGACAGCCGCGCGTCACCAAACAGTACTACATCCCTGCCAAAGGTCCAGTCACCCTCGATATCAACGGAATTTGCCGCGGCGAGTGATGGAACTCCATACGGGAATCTCGTATCGAAATCATGAATGTTCTTGTAGTGTCGTGAATCCAAATGGACGTCCGGGAAAATGTAGTTACCGTCCTCCATCTCATACTGGTCCGTCAGATGGAATCGATCAGACCGCATAATGAACAAATCATCGGTGGTTTTCACGGGCAGGAAACGCATGCGATCCACGCACACGCAAGTGGCACCATCAAACAACGTCACCGCGGCTCCCATGGCCGTTTCCAGCTGAATGACAGGCTCGCTCGTCGGATCGGTGGGATCAACGGTCTTTTTATTACGGATCACCGGCAACGGCAGCACGCCGTCATAGGCGGACAGCTTGGCCTTCAAAGCGTCAATCCGTACCCAGATGCTGTTCGTGTTGAAATACGGGTGTTTTTCAATGTTCTGAGCATCGTCTTTGTCATTTGGATGCACCTGACTCATTTCACGCAGCATCAAACGGCCCGTAGCCTTGTCACGCACGATATGGCCGCCCTTGCGGTCGGCGGGAGTGCGCTTGGCAACTTCGATCATGACCGGAGCGCCAGTGTTTTCGAAATGCTGGGCTAGCGTACGCGAAGGTCGTGCACCGAGATTATCGGAATTCGAGATGAACAAATACTTGAAACCATGTTCCTCGAGCACGTCAAGCAATCCGGATTCCCAGATGGTTGAGAACAGGTCACCGTGGCCTGGCGGACACCATTCAAGTTCGGGATTTGCCGAAAAACTGACAGGAAGGCCCGTTTCCGCGCTAATCTTTGGTTCCTGATGCTGCACAATCTCCAGAGGAATATCCTCCTGATGGAATTTCTTGTTGGCTCTCAGCACCTTCATGGTGTCGTCTGAAGTGCGGAATGAATTCATCAGCGTCAACGGCAGCTCCACACCCAGACGAGTGCGTGCAGTCAGCACCTGTCCGACGATGATGTCGATGAAACGCATCTGACGGGCCTTGTGGCGACGCACGGGCAAGAGAGACTTGGCGCAATCCAGTCCCATGGAGGTGCCAAGCCCGCCATTGAGCTTAAGGAATGCGGTTTTTGCGAACGCATCAACGGCTTTGTCGTGGTTGATAGTCTCGTAAACGTCATGGAAGCTGGGTACCCCCACCAACGGTTCCACCTCATCCTCACGAATCCAGCTGCTTGCCTCCTCGTTACGCCAAACCTCATATAGACGCTTGAACTGTGCGATAGCCATATCGGTCATCCCATTTTCCCGCATCTTTGCGGCGGAGTATTCGAATACGTCCTCAGTCAATGTCTTTCCCTTTCATGCGGGCGTCATGTTCTCGTTGTACCTAAGTAATACTACGACACATTTCCCGTAACGGGGGGCTTTTGGATATTAAAAAGATATTTTTTTTTGACACAAACGTCATCTTTACGCATTCTTCATCACGTTTCATTGACTGCGCAACACGATGTATTTGAAAAAAAACGCAGACTATGCTATGTTTCATTTTCGGTGCTTTTGCATCGCTCGGACCATAGCGCAGTTTGGTAGCGCACTTGACTGGGGGTCAAGGGGTCGCGGGTTCAAATCCCGCTGGTCCGACTTGAAAAACCCGGATTCGTATGATTTCGGGTTTTCTTTTTAAGGTTGTCAGTCTTACACATGCAGGTAAGAGGTGATTGTCTTGAAGTCGAGGGACGCCCAGCCACAGTTTGACGATGTTGATGACCTTGCCCACGTGTTCGATTTTTCCGTGCCTGAAGATGAATGGAAGATCCGCTTGCCCCGGGAACTTGGTGTGGAAGCTCGAGAACGCGCGAAACATGATGGTATCACTCTCACCGAGTTGACCCGAAGAGCGCTTAAAAGCGATAACCTAAGCGACACAGCCGACACCGTTCGTCCCGGACGAAGGCCAAAGAACACCGACGGGCGCGAACAGCTTGGTGACGAATGGAAAATCAAACTCCCCTATGCCATCGGCAAGACGGCACGGGAACGTGCAACGGAAGAGGGCATGTCCTTGAGTTCTCTTGCCCGACGTGCGATCAGCGGATATCTACGCCAAAGAGACGCCGAAGAACAGCCACTTTTCTAAGACGCCCGGTCAATAGCGTGCCGCACATTAGCTACACAGATTGGCAGATACAGTATTTCTTACAACCGTTTTTTTGGGGCACGCCACGGATGATGGCATGCCCCAAAAAAAGAAAAAACGAGCTACTTGCGCTTTTTCTTTTCTCGGATATTCACCGAAATCTGAATCGGGGAACCCTCGAAACCAAACTCCTCACGCAGGCAACGTTCGATGTAACGACGATAACCGTGCTCAAGGAAGCCAGTAGCGAAAATCACAAAACGCGGTGGGCGCGTCGAAGCCTGGGTCGCGAAAAGAATGCGTGGCTGCTTGCCACCACGAAGCGGATGCGGATGTGCAGCTTGAATCTTGCCCAGAAAAGCGTTGAGCTTGCCGGTCGGGATGCGCTTGTCCCACGACTCCAAGGCGCCACGCATAGCTCTGGCCAGACGATTCGTATGCCATCCGGTCTTAGCCGACAGATTCACGCGCTGGGCCCACGTCACGCGGTCAAACTCGGTCTTCCACAAGCGTTCCATGCGCTGGCGATCGAAATCATCCATCAAATCCCACTTGTTGAATACCAGGACAATGCATCGACCGGCATCCACGGCTTGACTCATCACCTTCAGATCCTGATCGGAGATCGGTTGAGAGGCATCGAACAGCACCAATGCAAGCTCCGAACGCTCAATCGCGGCCTGTGTACGCAACGACGAGAAATACTCGGCGCCGGACAACTTGTGCAGGCGACGCTTGATGCCGGCGGTATCGATGAACAGCCAATCCTCACCATCAACCGTCACCACCTCATCGACAGGGTCGCGAGTGGTTCCAGCCAGATCGTTAACCACGGTGCGCTCTTCATGCGCCAGCTGGTTCAGCAAGGACGACTTGCCGACGTTCGGACGTCCGACCAGTGCCACACGACGAAGATGCGATGGAGTGAGGAACCCGGAAGTCTTCTCAGCCTTCTTCAACGACTCCAAAGCCGCATCAAGCAGTTCGCCGATGCCGCGGCCGTGCATGGCAGAAATACCGTATGGCTCCCCCAGACCCATCTTCCAGAATTCTGCGGTCAGATACTCGCTCTCACGATCGTCGACCTTGTTCACCGCAAGCGTGACTGGCTTACCAGAGGATCGCAGCATCTTTACGATACGCTCGTCAGTATTGGTAAGTCCAACCTGACCATCCACCACAAGTACCACGGCGTCAGCAAGCTGGACGGCGATTTGCGCCTGCGACGCGATGGCAGATTCAATGCCTTCGACATCGGCTTCCCAACCACCGGTATCGACCAGCTTGAAATCAGTGCCGGCCCATTCAGCATCGTAGCTCACACGATCTCGGGTCACGCCTGGAGTATCTTCCACAACGGCCGCACGACGTCCGAGAATACGATTCACCAGCGTGGACTTGCCAACATTCGGACGTCCAACAACGGCAAGCACGCCGACTGGCTTCGGGCCAGACTGGCGTTCGCCACCAACGAAAGACGATCCATCAATCAGCCCTTCATCGCCCTCATCCAACTCATAATCATCAAGATTGGACGCATATTGGCGATATTGCTGCTCTTCAATAGCGTCATCGACGATGCGCACAAGCACGTCGAGGGTTTCGCCGAAATCCAAATCGGAATTGTCAACGGTCAACACACCTTCCGCTGCGGACGTGAAATTCGTGACCTTGGAATCAGCCTTGTCTCGTGCCGCAACGTTTTCTGCGCCAACTCCGGAAGCTGACTGCCCTGCTCGACGGGCTTGGCGGACTTCCTCACGAGCGGTAAGCAATACACGCACTTCAGCATCCGGCGCAACAACTGTAGTGATGTCACGGCCTTCGGCAACCACGCCAGCACCTTCGGAGAAGGAATCGGAAGCCGCTTCACGAGCAATATACGCGCGTTGTGCGGCAATAAGCACATGACGAACCGGAATGATGTTCGACACCTTGGACACATGGGATGACACTTCAGAGGAACGGATCGCCTCACTGATGTCTTCGCCATCAGCATACACCTTCGGATCGTCCGGATCGACACTGATGTCAAAATGACCCTCGGTGAAGAACTCGCCCACGGTTTCAGTGACCAGCTGTTCGTCGACAGTCTCCGTATCGAGGTCGATACCCTTGTTCATGCACCACCATGCGCAGGCACGATACATGGCGCCGGTATCGAGATAGGCAAAACCGTAATACTTGGCCAACGCTTTGGACGTGGAAGACTTGCCGACGCCCGCAGGCCCATCAATAGCTACGCGGATCACAGGCCCACCGCCTTGGACAGGGAACGCACCTCAGTCTGCGAAAGCACACGGTACGATCCGGACTTCAGGTCGCCAAGTTTAATCGGGCCGATCTGAGTGCGCACCAAACGCCTGACCGGGAAACCGATCGATCCGAAGATACGACGAACAATACGGTTCTTGCCGGAGTGCAGCACCACCTTGACCAGAGTGCTATCGCGGCTGGCATCAAGAATCGCACAACGGTCAAGCTTGATCCAACCGTCATCGAGCTGCACGCCGGTGGTGACCAGTCGGCGGCACACCTGACCGCTGATGCGACCTTCCAACGTGGCAATATAGGTTTTCTCGACCTCATATTTGGGGTGCATGACATGCTGGCTCAACTCACCGTCGTTCGTCATGAGAATCAGGCCTTCGGAATCGTAATCCAGACGACCCATGTGGAAAATACGGTCATACTTGTCACCGACGATGTCGCTCAGGGTGTAACGTCCCTTCGGATCCTCCATGGCGCTGAGCACGCGCTTCGGCTTGTTCAAGGCAAGCGTGACATGATTGGGGTTCACACGAACACGGGAGCCGTCCACACGGACTTCCTGATGTTTCGGGTCGACGCGAGTCCCCAACTCGGTGACAAGCTCACCGTCGATTTCGACGCGTCCTTCAGTAATGATCTCTTCACATTTGCGACGGGACCCAAAACCTGCCTGAGCAAGGAGCTTCTGCAGGCGGATACCTTCATTGTCATGTGTATGCGCCTTCGCGGCGCGGGAATATGCGTTTGGCATCGTTCTCCCAACGTGGCCGGATAATACTTATAGGGACTGCTGGTACTATGGCAGTCGTTTGGCGATTTCCAAAAAATCGCAACTTGTCCACTATATGACAGAGGAAAGACTATGACTGCTGTTGAAGCAACGTCCATAACTAAGGAAGAGCAAAGCAAGCCGCTGGCACTTCGTGTCGGAGCGGAACTTGTGGGAAGCTTCATCATCTGCTTCGCGATTTACGCGATCTGCTCGCTTGGCTCCGCAGTGTACGGCATCAATATGGCGTTCATCGCCCTGCTGACGGGCATCGTGTATGCCGCGGCCACCGTGATCTTTGGATCCATCTCCGGAGCGCAATTCAATCCGGCCGTATCTGTCGCCGCCATGCTCACCGGCAAGACCTATGTGCTTGATGGCATTCTGTACATCATTGCCCAAGTGCTCGGCGGCATTGGCGCCGGCGCTGCCATCCGATTCCTTCTGCCGACTTCCGAGCAGGTGACATTCAAGATCTGGATGACGCCGACGATCAACGGCTTCGATAAGAACTCCGTCTCCTACGCCACACTTGGCAACTATGGCGTGACATTCAGCATCACCTTGGCCATCGCTGTCGAAGTCATCGCAGGCATCGTCATTGTTGCCACCGCGCTTCGCACCACGGGCAAACATGGCGAGTCCGATACGAACCATGCCTTCGCCATGGGACTTGCCTACGGCATCGGCACCGCCATCGCCTACCCAGTGACCGGAGCTGCATTGAACCCGGCACGCGCTACTGGCATCGCTATTTTCACGCAAAACCAGGGTCTGAATGAGGAACCATTGCAGCAGCTGTGGGTCTTCTGGATCTGCCCCGTTCTCGCAGCTGCCGTCGTTGCCCTTATCGTCATTATCTCCGGTATGGTCGGCACGAAGAAGAATACGTCGGATGCCGAAGTCTCCGATGAAATCGAAAACGACACTGTTCTCGACGAAGCGTCAGTTTCCGACAGGAACGATGGTGAGGAGAATGAGCAGTCCAGCGCCCAAACCTACACCCATGAAAGCGTCGAAAACAACTGACCGGACCTTCCATGGGCTGCGTTCACGCAACACCAGCCTGACCAGCCCAGTCACCATGGCCGTCACCGCGATCGCAGCGGTGGCGGCCTTTGTATATCCTGCGACCGCAAGCACCGTCGCAATAATCACTACAACTGCGACAATCCATTCAAACCACGGTTTGCCCTCATGATCTTCGGAAACGTAAGGATGGCTCATTCCGAGGCCTTTCATATCTCGCTTGCCTGCAACAATCGTAATCATAATAAACGTGGCGCCCGAAACCAATACGGAATCGGACGCCACACTAATCACAATACTCTCGTATGAGAAGTGGAACGATCAGTGGAAGAAGTGGCGGGTGCCGGTCACATACATGGTGACGCCGGCCTTGCGGGCCGCTTCGAACACTTCCTCATCGCGGATGGAACCACCCGGCTGGACGATGGCCTTGACACCTGCGTTGATAAGAATCTCCGCACCATCGGCGAACGGGAAGAACGCATCGGATGCCGCAACAGCGCCCTGAGTGCGGTTTGCACCATCAGCCAGCGTATTCGCACGTTCAACGGACAGGTTGGCGGAATCGACACGATTCACCTGACCCATGCCGATGCCAACCGTGGCCTGATCATGAGCAATCAGAATAGCGTTGGACTTGACGCAACGGATGGCTCGCCAAGCGAAAACCAGATCCCTGATGGTCTGCTCATCCGCGGGCTCGCCGGAAACCAGCTTCCACGCATCCGGATTGTCGCCCGGAGCGTCGATGAGATCAGTGGACTGCACCAACAGACCACCGTCGATCTGACGGAACTGTGTCTTGGACTTCGGCGGTTCGGTAACCTTCAGAATGCGAAGATTCTTCTTCTTAGTCTGCAACAGCTCAAGGGCATCGGCATCATAATCGGGAGCGACAATCACTTCGGTGAAGATCGGACGGACGCTTTCCGCCATTTCCATGGTGACCTTGCTGTTCGCAGCGATCACGCCACCATAGGCGCTCATCGGGTCGCAGGCATGCGCCTTCTTGTGCGCCTCAGCGACGGTGGCTCCAACGGCAAGGCCGCACGGATTGTTGTGCTTGACCACGGCAACCGCAATCTGCGGAGCGAAATCCCACACGGCACGCCAAGCTGCATCAGCATCGACATAGTTGTTGTAGCTCATCGGCTTGCCACCGAGCTGTTCAGCATGTGCGAAGCCGTTCTGGTTCAGCGGATCGAGATACAACGCGGCCTGCTGGTGAGGATTCTCGCCATAACGCAGAACATGGGCACGATCCCAAGTACGGGTGAATGCGGCCGGGAACTTGGCCTCATTCACTTCCGTCTCGTCTTCGGCAGTCGGATGGTCAACAGTAGCCGGCTTCGGCCAATGCTTCGCGGTCCACTCGTTGATGGTGGCATCATAAGATGCCGTATGCGCGAATGCTTTGCCGGCCAGCCAGCGACGTTCCTCAAGGGAGAAACCTTCACCGTTCTCGATACGGGCCGCAACCAACGCATAATCGTTCGGATCCGTGATGATGGCCACGGTGGCGTTGTTCTTCGCCGCTCCGCGAACCATGGACGGGCCTCCGATATCGATCTTTTCAATAGTGGCGGCTTCGTCCGCACCGGAACGAACCGTATCAGCGAACGGGTACAAGTTGACGACCACCAAATCGAACGGCTTGATGCCAAACTTTTCCAGTTGAGCCGCGTGGTTCTCATTGGTCATATCAGCGAGGATACCTGCGTGGATATGTGGATCGAGGGTTTTGACACGGCCATCGAGACACTCGGGAAAACCAGTGACTTCCGAGACTTCCGTCACCTTGACGCCGAGTTCCGCAAGACGCTTTGCAGTGGAACCAGTGGAAACCACTTCAGTGCCGGCCTTGATGAACGCCTCGGCAAGAACTTCTATGCCTTCCTTATGGAAGACCGATACCAGAGCTCGACGTATCGGTCGATTCGTTGTTGTCACCCTGCTCCTCCTTATTGTTAATGGTTGAGGTCACTGTGCGGGCCGCATCGGCGATCTCACGATTATTTGGTTCGAGAACCGCAGCGGATGTACCGCTCCTGCCCTCGCGGACACGCTTTATGCCCCAGCGTATTCCGAAAAACATGGATACGGCCACCAAAGTCAGCAGCCACGATGAGAACAGCCCGACTGCAGTGGGCTGTCCAACCTTACGTGTCGACGCAATTACATCGACACCGACATGCGCAAGATGTTTCGATCCCAGTGCTCCGTTGGAGATGGCGAACAGCAAACTCGAGCCTACCGATACGATCACGCAGGACATGCAGAATGTTCCCGCGGGATAGGCGAGTCCGAACACCACCCGCTTGACGTCAATCCGGTGATCAGCATCATCAGCTCTGATATGGAATCCCTTGTTGAATAACATGACGATTATGCCTGCGATACAGGGCAACGCCAAAGGAATGCACATTAATGCGATTCGAACCCAATCCGCTTCAATTGCCGAGGGAAGCAGACCGAATATCGGCAGCGACGGCAATGCCGTTCCCTGACCGCTCCACATAGTGAATTCAGCAAGGTCGCCAATCGAAAAACCTGCTCCGAACACCCAGGAAACCGCCCAAATCGCAATGTTCGGAATCCACGCGAGCATAGCGATAGTCGTAAGTATACGAGAGCCGTTCTGCATTCCCGACAACTCATACAGCTTCACCATAGCCGACTGATTGCTAAACACCCAATACACGACCACAATCAGGCCAATGACCAGATAGACTGCAATCAACAACAGACCAAGAGCTAAGCCTATGGTAATAGTCTTACGGACCGGCAACGAGACATGCTTGCCAATCCATTCCAACCCTCGCTCGGTCAACGGCGCCTCAGGAATCAAGGCAATGGCATAGCCCAGTATGAAGACGACCGCCGTTTTCACGATAATCATGCCGGTCGTGTCAACAAGCTCGGTATCGACGCTGTTGGCGAAGAATATGTTGATCAGCACCCAGCCAGCAGTCCCCGTCACACATCCGGAGAAACTGGTTCCAATACGCTTGGCAATCGATGAAATAAGTGCAATCAGCATAACCGTCAGCAACAACGGCATAATCGTCAGTGTGATGGATCCGGTTTTGAACCCGGATCCTTGGCTGAGAAGCACAACCGCTTCAGTCAAGGGAACGGAGAAGGCGGACAGATTGTCGCCGCCTTCCTCCATGGAGATGATCAGAAGCATCAGTGCGATATAGCAGCCGAGGGCAACAGCATAGATAATCATGGACGCTGCCGCTACGACAAGCCCTTGCAACCAATACTTCAGGTTCTTTGCCATCATATCGACTTGGAAGCGAGCACCTCGCGCATGATTTCAGCAGTCTGCCCCGGAGTGCGTCCAACACGGATGCCCACGGCTTCGAGCGCTTCCTTCTTGTCTTGCGCAGTTCCCTTGCCGCCTGAAACGATGGCTCCAGCATGACCCATCTGCCTGCCTTCCGGTGCCGTGAAGCCAGCGATGTAGGCGACAACAGGCTTGGTCATATGCTCGGATGCCCACTTTGCAGCATCCTGCTCGGCGCTACCGCCAATTTCACCAATCATCACGACGGCCTTAGTGGCATCATCGTTTTCAAATGCTTCAAGGGCTTCCTGCAACGTGGTGCCAACAATGGGATCGCCGCCAGCGCCCAAGCATGCGGTGAAGCCGATGTCGGACAGCTCCCCCATCAGCTGATAGGTAAGAGTGCCGGACTTGGACACCAATCCCAAAGGTCCACGGGAGACGATGCCGTCCGGAATGATGCCGAGATTGCAACCCTGCGCACCTTCCATCGAAGAAAGCGTAAGCAGGCCAGGACAGTTCGGCCCGACGATGCGTACGCCCTTGCGCAATGCGAGCTCAACAAAATACGCACTGTCGGCAACCGGAATGCCTTCGGTGATAACCACAATCAGCTTGATACCGGCTTCAATGGCCTCGACCACGGCATCCTTAGCAAAACGCGGCGGGACGAACACAACACTTGCCTGCGCACCGGTAGTTTCAACAGCTTCGGAACAGCTACCAAAAACACGTAGAGTAATGTCTTCGCCGTTTTTTGCTTCAGGGAAATTGACTTCCTGGCCGGCCTTGCGAGCATTGACGCCGCCGACGATATTGGTACCGGCCTTCAGCATGCGCGCGGTATGGGTCATACCCTGGTGTCCAGTCATGCCCTGCACAATGACAGGTGCGCCATCTTCAATGAAAAGCGTCATTTTCAGCGAACCTCCTTGCCGTTGGCCGCAAGGCGTGCGGCCTGCTGTGCGGCTTCTTCCATGGTTTGTGCGACATGCAGATTGACTCGATTGGCTTGGGCCAGAATGCGCAGGCCCTCAGCAGCGGCGTTGCCGTCGAAACGGACCACCAGAGGCTTGGAGCTGCCAAGCTTGTCAAGAGCTTCCAGAATGCCTTTCGCCACCTGTTCGCAGGATGTGATGCCACCATACACGTTGACCAGCACCGATTCGACCTGCGGATCAGAGAGCACAATCTCCAGACTGCCGCACATCACTTCGGCAGACGCGCCGCCACCGATATCAAGGAAGTTTGCAGGTTTGACATTGGTTCCCTGATCCTCACCGGCACCGGAAATGGCGTCGAGTGAACTCATCACCAAACCGGCACCGTTGCCGATGACACCAACGGAACCTTGAAGATGCACATAATGCAAGCCATGTTCACGTGCCTTCTGCTCAAACGGATCGACATGCACCGGATCCGCGAACCGATTCCACCCATCGTGGCGGAACGCCGCATTGTCGTCCAGAGAGATCTTGGCGTCCAACGCACACAACGTCTTGGACGATTCGTCATCTGGATCACCGATCTTGGCAAGCGGGTTGATCTCAACAAGCGTAGCGTCATTGTCTTTGAAGCACTGCCACATCTTCAACAGAATCTGTGCGGCCTGATTAACATCGGCATGGTAGAAACCAATGCTTTCAGCCATTTTGGTGGCCGCTTCGAGGTCGAAATCCTCAAGCGCGTCAATATGCAGACGCTTGACGGATTCCGGATGCTCCTTAGCGATCTCCTCAACCTCAGTACCGCCATTCGCTGTGGCAAGCACATCGAAATCACGGGAGGAACGATCCACGGAAATGGAGACATAGTACTCGTGAAGAATGTTCTTTGCCTCGGCTACCAACACGCCGCTGACCTTATGTTTGTGAATGGTCATCGGCAGGATGCCCTCGGATGCAAGAATAGCCTCATCGCGATTCTTCGCCAGCTTGACACCGCCAGCCTGACCGCGATGACCAATCTTCACCTGAGCCTTGATCACATTGGGGTAGCCAATCTGATCGGCAGCCTCAGCCACTTCGTGAGAGTTCTGCGCGAACACTGCTTTAGGCGTTGGAATACCCTGCTCTTCAAGCAGCTCCCTAGCCTGATACTCATAGAGATCCATGGATTCTTTTTCCCTTGATGCTATTGGTTTTTATAAAGAATATACTCAAATCACGCAGGCATGGTGATCAACGAACTGGCTGGATACCCCTGCAGGGACTTCATGCCGTCGATGCCGGTAAGTTCCATAACGAAACTGAAACCGGCCACCTTGCCACCGCACTTTTCGATCAGAGTACTGGCTGCATTAGCAGTTCCACCGGTAGCGATCAAATCATCAACGATGAGCACACGTTCACCCTCATGCACGGCGCTGGTTTCGATTTCCACGGCAGCCTGGCCATATTCAAGATCATAATTCTGCGACACAGTATCAGGCGGAAGCTTACCGGCCTTGCGCACGGCGATGAATCCTTTGCCAAGACGCGCGGCCAATGCAGGACCGAATAAAAAACCTCGCGCTTCAAGACCTGCAACGACGTCGAAATCATGGGGATTCACTGGCAATGCGGCCTCAAGTGCGTCCAGGAGAACACCAAAGGCACGAGCATCAGCCAATACCGGCATGAAATCACGGAAAAGAATACCTTCTTTCGGGAAACCGGGAATCGTGCGAATTTTAGAAATGAGGTACTCGGCGTTTTCAGCTCCGACCCTGCTTAAACCGGAAACGGTGATATCCGTTGATGCCATGGCGGTAGTTTCTTTCTCCTTCAATATGCGGCACTTCGCATTATAGGATTTCGACGCGAAAAAGAACGGCGAAAATCCCAAAAATGAGATTCCCGCCGATATCTTTTATATGTTGTCAGTTGTTCTTCTGTTCGGCCTCAGTCTGTGCCACTTCGATATCACCCTCAATCGGCTCCTGGGCAGCCTGATCTTCATCTGCAGAATCGGTAGGAAGCGGGTTGCCATTCTCATCGACCTCGTCATCATGCACATATGCGGGACGTACATATTCACGGCTGATGGCGTTGAAGCCGAAACGAATCTGGGAGCCTTCGGAATCGATGACGATCTCCTCGTATTCGGTATCGACGGAAACAACTTTGCCGATTACACCGCCGATGGTAATGACCTCGGTGCCAGGCTGAAGATTGGCACGAAAATCCTGGCGCTCGGCCTGCTGCTGCTTAGCCTTCTTGGACTGCCAGAACATCATGCCAAACATGACGACCATGATGACGATGAGAAACATGTAATTCAAAGCACAACTCCTTGAGGTGGACGCTCAAAACGGGACCTTATGTCCAAGATAACGAGTCTAGGCTAGCTTGCTGACATCAATCTGAGATTCGTCAGGCACTAAACCGAGATGTTCCCATGCCTTACGTGTCGCCACACGCCCCTTCGGCGTGCGCACGAGGAACCCCTCACGAACCAAATACGGCTCGCAAACCGTCTCCACGGTTTCCGATTCCTCGCCGACCATGGCAGACAGATTGTTCAGCCCGACCGGCCCTCCGTTGAAATTAGTGACAATGGCTTTTAGCACCGCGATATCCAAGCGATCCAGACCTTCAGTATCGATCTGATATAACGCCAAAGCCTCCTTGACATCATTTGGACGCACGGTTTCCAGATCATGTACGATGGCCCAATCCCTTACGCGACGAAGCAATCGGTTGGCGATACGCGGCGTACCCCTCGAACGCATGGCAAGCTGGTGGGCAGCACCGTCCTCGAGGCGGATGCCAAGCACAGCCGAAGATCGTTCGATAAGCTTTTCAAGCTCCTCATGCGGATAAAAGTCGAGATGCGCGGTGAAACCGAAACGAGCCCTCAACGGCGACGGCAACATGCCTTCACGAGTGGTGGCACCAATCACTGTAAACCGCGGCAAAGTAAGAGGTATGGAGGAAGCGCCCGGTCCTTTGCCGACCATCACGTCAACACGAAAATCCTCCATAGCTATATACAACAATTCCTCGGCTGCCCGTGGAAGACGATGGATCTCGTCGATAAAGAGCACTTCCCCAGCATCCAAAGAACTCAGAATGGAAGCCAGATCGCCGGCATGTTGAATGGCCGGACCGGAAGTGACTCTGATCGGCACTCCAAGCTCGTTGGCAACAATCATGGCCAACGTGGTCTTGCCCAAGCCCGGAGGCCCCGCCAAAAGAATATGATCCGGAGGAACGTCACGTTTGCGGGCAGCGTCCAAAAACAGCTGCAGCTGCGCCTTGAGCCTCGGCTGTCCGATGAAACCGTCAAGAACATGGGGTCGCAATTCCTCGTCGCTCACCGGCTCGTTGCCGACTGGCGATGCGGAAACCATGCGGAGTGATTCCTCGTTGGCACCAGTATTCGACTGGTCGAATGCAGAGTCGTTCGTCATGATGGTGCGATTCACCTACCTCGATCAAGGGACGCCAACGCGAGTCTGAGCACACGAGGCACGTCATCGTCTCCCAGTGGAATATCGATATGGTTGCTCTCGCAGACCTCTTGCACGGCATGAACGGCATCCTGTTGACGCCACCCAAGAGACATCAGGCCTTCCACCACCTGTTCCGAACCAGTATCTTCCGTGGAACGTGTTTCAGGAGAAGCGCCTTCGATCTGGCTAAGGTCAATGGACCCTTTAAGCTCAAGGATGATTTTTTGCGCACCTTTTTTACCTAATCCCGGCGCCTTCGCCAGCGCAGTGGCATCGCCATCTGCCACGGCCCTCGCCAAACGTTCCGGAGGCAACGTCGAAAGCAAGGAAAGGGCAACCTTCGGGCCAATGCCACTGACCTTCTGCAATTGCAGGAACATACGTTTCGATGCAAGCGAGGAAAAACCATATAGCGTGATAGCATCCTGCGAAACGTTCAACGACGTGTACACCTTCACCGTTTGACCGGCGTGCATGGAAGCCAGATCCGCCGAAGGCATCCTAGTCTCATAACCAACTCCCCCGACCTCAATGATCGCCGAAGCCGCGTCAATGGAATCGACTTGGCCATGCAACATGCCTATCATGCCGTCACCTCCCATAAACAATCATAGAACATCTGTTCGATAGTTTACATTCCTCTACGGACGCCACGTTGCCGTGCCGCATTCTGCGAGGCAAGCGCCCATTGACGTTGCGCATCAGTGAGATGTTGCTCACGTTCGCCCCCTTGCAGCGCGCCCGCAGGACGAAGAGCATGGCAAATCGCAATGGCCAACGCGTCGGCCGCGTCAGCAGGTTTAGGCAAGGTATTCAGCCCCAGAATACGGGAGACCATACGTTCCATCTGAATCTTCTCGGCCTTGCCGTTGCCAGTAATCGCCATTTTCGATTCAGTCGGCGTATGCAAGGCAACAGGAATTCCACGCTGGGCTGCGGCCAACATGGCCAGTCCAGCCGCCTGCGCGGTCCCCAACACAGTGTTGCGGTTCTCTTGCGCGAACACACGCTCAATGGACACGGTATCCGGCGCAAACCGTTCTATTTTTTCAACCAGCCCATCGTATATGGCCAACAGGCGCAGATCCTGTGACATTTTCGGATCAGACCGCACCACATCCACATGAATAAAAGAAAGCCGGCGGTATGCGCCGGCTTCGATCACGCCGACCCCGCAGCGAGTCAGCCCGGGGTCGACGCCAAGAATAATCACGCTCGATTACTCCTCGTCAAGCTGAGCCATAACCTCATCGGAGGCGGTCCAGTTGGAGTAGATGTTCTGCACATCGTCCAAATCGTCGAGGTTGTCGATGAGCTTGGACACCTTCTGAGCATCCTCGAGAGTCAATTCAACCTCGTTCTTCGGCATCATGACCAGATCGGCGGAATCGTAATCGAAACCAGCGTCCTGCAGAGCCTTACGAACATCGATCATTTCGGAAGGACCGGTGACAACGGTGAACACATCACCATCTTCGGTCACATCCTCGGCGCCAGCTTCAGCGGCCTTTTCGAACAGATCATCGAAATCAACGCCTTCGGCAGGAACGATAATCTGGCCCTTGCGCTCGAAATTGAAGCTCACGGAACCGGAGGTAGCCAAGGAGCCATTACCCTTGGTCAGGGTGGAACGCACTTCAGCGGCCGCACGATTACGGTTGTCGGTAAGGCATTCGATGATCAGACCGACGCCTGCGGGAGCATAGCCCTCATAGACGATATCTTCGTAGTTGGCACCGCCGGCCTCTTCACCAGAACCACGCTTGACAGCGCGCTTGATATTATCGGCAGGCATGGAAGCCTTCTTGGCCTTGTAGATGGCGTCGTATAGGGACGGGTTGCCGTCAGGATCGCCACCACCCATACGTGCTGCAATCTCGATATTCTTGATCAGCTTGGCGAACAGCTTGCCACGCTTCGCGTCGATGGCGGCCTTCTTGTGCTTGGTGGTCGCCCACTTGGAATGACCTGACATAATGCTCCTAGGCAGGTTGCGGATGTTTCAAACGAAACGATTCTAAAGCGGTTCTAAGACAAAGCGCCTGACATATGGTTGTCAGGCGCGTCAACATTCGACGTTTGCAGGCAGTTATAGCTGATATGTCCTATGGCCGGCAGCCATCTGTCGACGTGCTTCGAGAACGCGCTGGAATACTGTGACCACACCTAAAACCGCAAGCAATACCATGTCAATGGCCAGCCATAGGCCGTGATGCGTCAGCCCAGTGATCGCCATGCCCACCAGAATGATGACCAGTCTATCGGCGCGCGTTGCGATGCCGTTCTTTACCTCGAAGCCAACGGATTCCGCACGGGCACGCGCATACGACGTCACAAACGACGTCATCATTGACACCATGGCCGCACCGACGCCAACCCAACTAATGTAATCCGGACTTGACTGACTGATGTCATACCACCAATCGGCGTGCAAGATGAAGAAGACGATCACTCCGGCAAGCAACGCCCAATCGGCGATACGATCCAACGTGGAATCCAGAAAAGCGCCGAATTGGGTGCCTCCCGTGGTCAGCTTCGCGATTGAACCGTCCAGGGAATCGGCCAGCACCAGCAATGTCAGTACTACGGCTCCAGCGAAAAGCCACCCCGTGATGCCGGTGACGAAGGCAACCACAATGGTTCCAATGGTGCCTATGACCGTCACCGCATTCGCGGTCAGGCCAATGGATATCAACGCTTTGGCAAGCGGTTCTATGAGCTTTTTGAATGGTGCGCGAAGATGTTCTAGCATGCGGATTCCTGTTTCTCGGAAAACGAAAAGGGCGCGCAAGCGTCAATAATGATGCTTGTGCGCCTTTATATGACCCATGATCTTATGAGACCGAATGCAAGCGAATCGGCTCAGTCTGCGATGGCAGCCTTGAAGTCGTCGACGTTGTTGACCTGCACGCGCTTCTTGAGCACGGTCATGATCTGCGCCTTGGCTTCATCGGTCGGCACGCCGTTCAGCTGGCTGCCATCACGGAAGCGGAAGCTCACCGCATTGTTGTTCATGTCTTCCTCGCCAACGATGAGGATGAACGGAACCTTGGACTTGGAAGCGTTGCGGATCTTCTTGCCGAAACGATCGTCGGACATGTCGATTTCACAACGAACCGTTTCCTCTTCGAGACTGGCGATGAACTGCTGCAAGTGCGGGGCGAATTCATCGGCAACCGGCACGCCAAGCACCTGAACCGGAGCGAGCCATGCCGGGAAAGCACCGGCGTAATGCTCAAGAAGCACGGCGAAGAAGCGTTCGATGGAACCGAACAGCGCACGGTGGATCATCACCGGACGCTGGTGGGTACCGTCCGCAGCGATGTATTCCAAGCCGAAACGTTCCGGAAGGTTGAAATCAAGCTGGATGGTGGACACCTGCCAGGTACGGCCGATGGCATCACGAGCCTGCACGGAAATCTTCGGACCGTAGAAGGCTGCGCCGCACGGATCGTCAATCAGCTCAAGGCCGGATTCCTTGGCGACTTCGGCCAGCGTATTGGTGGCTTCCTCCCAGATCTCGTCAGAACCGACGTACTTGTGCGGATCCTTGGTGGACAGCTCCAGATAGAAGTCGTCCAGACCGAAGTCCTTCAACAGGCCAAGCACGAAGGTCAGCAAGTTTTTCAACTCGTCCTTCATCTGCTCGCGAGTGCAGTAGATGTGGGAGTCATCCTGAGTCAAGCCGCGCACGCGGGTCAGACCATGCACCTCGCCGGACTTCTCGTAACGATACACCGTACCGAATTCGAACAGGCGCAATGGCAGCTCGCGGTAGGAACGCTGGCGAGACTTGAAGATCAGGTTGTGCATCGGGCAGTTCATCGGCTTCAGGTAGTAGTCGAAGCCCTGCTTGATGACGTTGCCGTTCTCGTCCTTTTCCTCATCCAGACGCATTGCGGGATACATGCCATCCTTGTACCAATGCAGATGGCCGGAAGTCTCGTACAGACCGCCCTTGGTGATGTGCGGAGTCTGCACGAAGCTGTAGTGGTGCTTGCGATGCATTTCGCGGGAGTAATCCTCCATCGCGTTAATCACGGCAGCGCCCTTCGGATGGAACACAGCCAGACCCGGACCGATCTCATCCGGGAAGGAGAACAGATCCATTTCCGCGCCAAGCTTGCGATGGTCACGCTTGGCGGCCTCCTCAAGACGAGTCTGATAGGCCTTGAGATCTTCTTTGGTGGCGAAAGCCGCACCATAAACGCGCTGCAGCATCGGATTAGCTTCGCTGCCACGCCAATATGCAGCTGCGGAACGCTCGATCTTGAACGCCTTGATATAGCGGGTGTTCGGCAGGTGCGGTCCGCGGCACAGGTCCTTCCAAACCACATTGCCGTCACGGTCGACATTATCGTAGAAGCTCAGTTCCTTGCCGCTGATTTCAGTGGCGGCCTCCGGATCGAGGTGGGCTTCCTTGTCTTTGATTAGCTCCAGCTTGTACGGCTGATCAGCCTCTTCCGCCAAAGCCTCCTCTTCGGTCACCACGCGGCGACGGAAGGACTGGGACGATTTGATGATGCGCTGCATGCGCTTTTCGATCTCTTTGAGATCGTCAGGAGTGAACGGAGTCTCAACATCGAAATCGTAGTAGAAACCGTCTTTGATGACCGGGCCGACACCAAGCTTGGCGTCCGGGCGGATCTCCTGCACGGCTTGTGCCATGACATGGGTCGCGGAGTGACGCATAATGGCCAAACCGTCTTCGCTATCAAGCACGATTGGTTCCACAACATCGCCGTCATGCAGTTCGGTATACAAATCGCGAGGTTCACCGTTAAGACGCACCGCGATGATGTTCTTGTCTTCCGCAAAGAGCTGGACGCCAGTCTGGTCTGCTGCCACCTCCTTCGCTTCGCCGTTGAGTATGATGGAGATGGTCTGTTCAGCCATGGGTTGTCCTTTGCTATCGGGGTCCGCGTTACTAATGTGCAGGCCTGGACTGTATGTCAACGATGAACAAGATAGGGTTGAGGGCAGACATCGGCACGCTGAAAAAGTGAGCGGCATTCTACAACACAATTATTTTTAGGATCGACCAAAAGAAAACGCTACTTAAGGAGTTATTCGACGACATGCGCATACGTGTACTGCGGCGCGCTTCGCGTCGACGTGATTTCCACCTTGTCAGAAGGCGCAATCGACACGGTGGAGCCATACTTCACCTTCAAACGTGAACCAACACCGCCCGCAAGATTGACGGCGTTCTGCAGATTGTCGCTATCCCCTATCGCCTTGATGATGAATGGTGCATTGATATTCGCGCCATCACAGCTGAGACCGTCTGCGGAATCGCTGATATACGTACTGGTAATCACACGAATATCGTTGATTTCAATGACCTCAGCACCGCTATTGCGCAATTCTTCAAGAAGCGTGAACAGAATCGACGCATCAATATCTTGCTTTGATCCTTTGGAAATACTGATAACCACGCCTTCTCCAGATACCGGCAGACGTCCGGAAAGAATTCCATTCGATTCGGCATTCTGTTTGGCGATTTCCGCCGCCTTTTCGTTCTTGTCGGCCGTGTCCTTCAGCGAGTCAAGCTGGCTGGAAAGCTCACTTTTGCGCTTCTCAAGCTTTTGGACCTGCGTGCTGGTTTCACTGATGAGTTTGGTTAGTTCGTCCTCACTCATCGTCTCATATGTGGACGTTGTGTTGTTCAACTGAATGGCATAGCTAAAGCCGAGCAACGCGCAAAGCACGGTTACAAGCACGCTGGAGTACAGGCGGGCACGAGCAGCCTTCGCGTTCAGCGAAATCCGCCTCGGCTTGCGCCTGACCACTGGAAACGATCCGGTCTGGGTGCTGTCGTTGTTCTGATCCTTGACGATCTGCTCGTGAATTTTGGAGAGCACGTCCTTGTTGTCATCGCTACGTCTGCTCATGCCACGTCATCCCTTGAAGATGAAACGCCGGATGGCCGACACATTGGTGAAGATTCGAATGCCGAGCACGACGATGACAGCGGTCTGCAGCTGGGAACCAACGCCAAGCTGGTTTCCCAGGAAAACCAGCAATGTTGCGGTAATGACGTTCGAAAAGAAGGAGATCACAAAGACCTTATCGGAAAAGCTGCGCTGGAAATAGGCTCGTGCGGCACCAAGCAGCGCATCGAGCGCGGCCAGAACCATAATCGGCAGATACGGCTGAAGGGCAATGGGAATGTCCGGTCGGACGAACACGCCAATGACCACGCCAATGATAAGTCCCAAGACCGCTGCCATTACTTGACCTTCCTTGCATATGTCACTTCGCCAGTTACCGCCGCTTCCAGTGTAATCGATTTGTTTTTGCCCACTTGCGGATAGATGCCCGCTTCTTTGAAATCATCGTACAAACATTGTTGTGTTTTCTTGCTCACCGCATTGGCAAGAACGCTGGAATTGCCGATCGCCTCGATGCGATACGGACTTTGCACGGAATTGACTCCGATGAGGATCGTCGTTCCAGCCGTTCGTATGGAAGTCTGCACGCCGAGACGGTATCCGTTGATGGCGATCGCTTCCGCTCCGGACTGCCAGAGTAGCGAGACAAGCACCTGCAGATCCGAATCCGTGACGACACGAACCTGACTGCCGTTTTCTCTTGGCAGCGACGAATCCGCGTTGTCACCGCCCACAGACAACGGGTTGGCGATGGTGAGCGTGATGCCTTCTCCTCGCACAGGAAGTACGCCATTGACCATTTCGTCATCCTGTATGGTCTGGTTCAATGACCAGCTCGACACGGATTTCGCTTCCTCTTCAACTTGGGCACGCAGCGCATTGACGTCTTTGGTGAGGGTCTCGACGTTTTTTGTTTGCTCAGCCAACTGACTTGACAGCTGCTTGCGCACTTCCTTACGGGGGTCGGTACTCAACTGACGAACGAATACGCTGCCTGCCGTACCCACGGCAATGCAGATGAGAAACACTAACACACGGGTAAACCAGACCGCAAACATCGACGGTGTTTTGGTGGCCAGTCTCGAATCCGTATACATCACATCCATCGGACGGTTGGTCAGGTCGTCGATGAGCCGCAGCGAATCATCGTCCAGACTCCGCCTTCTTCGGGAGGTGGATGCAGCAGTCTCGGGCTGCACATGATGCGAGGTCAGCCCAGCGAAAGACGCCGAAAAAACGGCGCGACGCTTCGTGGGCGTATTCTCCGGAGACACCGGAAACGACACACGTTCCGAAGCATCATGCATCATGTGCGCTAATCCTTATCGTTTTTCAGCAGTTGGATTCCCTGACGTATGTAAATATAGCCGGCAAGCCAGTACAATCCTACGCCCCATGTGCCTGTGGCGAGACCGCATAAATGCAATGTATCCGTAGCGGAATTAGACCAGATATCCGCAAAAATCAAAGCGACAATAGCAATCATCAGCATGGCGGTGCCTGCTTTGCCCACGAAATGCACGGGCAGCGGACCATAATCATGCTGGGCCAATATCAACACGAGAATCGCCATGATCAAATCGCGTAATCCAACGACGATCAACATCCACCATGGAATGATGCCGGCGACGCCCAACGCGAGGATGCTACAGAAAATCAGCAGACGATCGGCAATGGGGTCGAGAATCTGCCCGATCTTGCTCACCTGGTTGAACGACCTTGCAATAAGACCGTCCAAACCGTCAGATACCGCCGAAAGCGCAAGCACGACCAACGCAAGCACCATCTCATGACGAGAGACCAATACCGAGATGAAAGGAATCGAAATGATTCGCAACAGGCTAATAAGGTTCGGAACCGTGAAATAGATATCCCGCGGTTCCGGACTGTACTGCTTTTTGATAATCAGTTTGCTCATACTTCGAGCAACATTACATTCTCGAGGCCTGCAAGGCGGTGACAATTATGCCACGGGCACCAACTTCATACAATTGGTCCATCAGTTGGTTGACCTTGGCCTTTGGCACGACGACGCGTACGGCCGCCCACTGCTTGTCATGCAGCGGGGAAACGGTCGGGCTCTCAAAGCCCGGCGTGATGGCCACAGCGGCGGAAACCTTCTCGACCGGAATGTCGTAATCCATGAGCACGTAGCGTTGGGCGGTAAGCACACCTTGCAGTCGGCGGCTTAGAATCGTCAGGCGGTCGTCGTTCTCAGCGAGACGCGGAGAACGAATGAGTATGGCTTCGGAATGCAGCAACGGCTCCGCGAAAATACGCAAGCCGGCATTGCGGAGCGTGGTGCCCGTGGACACGACGTCGGCGATTAAATCCGCCACTCCAAGCTGCACCGACGATTCGACGGCACCGTCAAGATGCACGGTTTCGGCGTTGATGCCATGTTCGACCAGATAATCACGCACAAGCTTGTCGAAACTGGTGGCGACACGTTTGCCTTCGATGTCTTCAAGCGTGTTGATCGGGGAATCGTTCGGGGCCGCGAAACGGAATGTCGATGCGCCGAAGCCAAGTTCCATGTGCTCCTTGGCGTTCGTTCCGGAGTTGAGCAATAAATCATGGCCGGTGATGCCTACGTCGATGGTACCGCGTCCAACGTAGACGGCGATATCAAGCGGACGCAAATAGAACAACTCCACATCATTATCGGGATCCTCTACGACCAGCTGACGCGGATTGCTCCTCAGACGATAGCCAGCTTCGGCCAGCATGTTCCAGGCAGGTTCAGACAGCATGCCTTTGTTAGGCACGGCAATTCTCAGCATTTTTCCTCCCCAAAAAGGCCATGCCTTCTGCGGCATGGCCAAAAACTTACAGATTCTTGTAGATGTCTTCGAGTGTGATGCCACGGTCGATCATCATGACCTGCAGGTGGTAGATAAGCTGGCTCATCTCCTCCGCGGTACGATCGGCGCCTTCGTATTCGGCTGCGATCCAGGTCTCGCCCGCCTCTTCGACGATCTTCTTGCCGATGAAATGCGTGCCTTTGCCCAGTTCGTCAACGGTTAGCGAGCCAGCCTGCTTGGAAGCGGCCTTCTCGCTCAATTCGGCAAAAAGAGATTCAAAAGTCTTCATTGTTCTTGTCTATCCTCGAAAAAATGATGGAAGGTTCAGGCCTTGAATGCGGCTTCGGCCTTCTCGCGAATGGAATCAATGGCTTCCGCAGGATTCTCAGCGCCGTACACAGCGGAACCCGCGACCAGCACGTCAGCGCCTGCTTCGGCTACGATATGGGCAGTCTTCGGGCTGACACCGCCATCGACCTGAATCTTGGTGGCAAGACCACGGCGGGTGATTTCGTCGCGCAAGCGACGCACCTTGGACATCTGGTTATCGAGGAACCTCTGGCCGCCGAAGCCAGGTTCGACGGTCATGATCAGAATCATGTCGAATTCGTCGAGAATATCGAAAATCGGTTCGACAGGTTCAGCCGGACGTACCGCGAAGCAGGCTTTGCAACCCATTGTGCGCAACTGGCGTGCCAGACGAACCGGAGCATGGGTGGCACCCATATGGAAGCTCACGGATGCGGCGCCCAGCTTGGCGTACTCAGGTGCCCAACGATCCGGATCCTCAATCATCAGATGCACGTCGACCGGAAGATCGGTGACTTCGCAGATACGACCCACGATCGGTTCGCCCAAAGTCAGATTCGGGACGAAATGATGATCCATCACGTCGACGTGAACGAGATCCGCATTGGAAATGGCCTTGAGGTCACGCTCAAGGTTGCAGAAATCGGCGGACAGGATGCTTGGTGCGATTTGAATAGTCATGGCTCTCATTCTATGAAAGGTAATCGACTTGCTGTTATTTGATGACGGACTACTTGTCGGTATTCGAGACGGTTTCGGCATCGTTGGTTTCGATTTCATCCGCAGTTTTCTTTGAAAGAGTCGCTGCATGATCGGCGGATTCTTCCGACCCACCGTTTTCGAGACGTTGCTCGATTTCAGTGACGGTACAAAGCTTCTCCGCCAACAGGTCAGTCTCCTTGCCCATCTGCTGCACGACGATGAACGCCACCACACCAAGCACAAACACTGCCATGGAAACCCACACGTTGATGCGCACACCCAAGAACTCATGCGCATAATCGATGCGTAGGGATTCGATCCAAGTACGCCCCAACGTGTACCACATGATGTACACGGTGAACAGGGATCCGGCTTTAAGCTTTTTCATGGCCTTGGATCCGATGTACACGATGATTGCGGCACCAATGAGATTCCAAATCATCTCATACAGAAAGGTCGGATGGAACAGTGTTCCGCTTGGGCATGTGGCCCCGTCATAGCATTGCTCGCTGTGTCCGATGGCAGTGCCTTCCATATTGATCTTCAGACCCCATGGGAGAGTCGTCGGCGCGCCATACAGCTCCTGATTGAACCAGTTGCCCAAACGCCCAACAGCCTGCGCCACCAACAATCCCGGGGCGATGGCGTCAGCCAGCAAGGCCATCGGATAATGCTTGTGCCTGCACCAAGCCCATGCGGCCAACGATCCAAGCAGCACTCCGCCCCAGATGCCAAGTCCACCATTCCAGATGCGGAACATCTCCGCCCAGTCACCATTCGGCCCAAAAAAACGTTCGGGCGTAGTAATGATGTGATAGATGCGGGCACCCACGATACCGGCGGGAACACTGACCAAAGTGATGTCAAGGACCTGATCGAAGTTACCGCCCAGCTTCTTCCATCGTGTGGTGGTTATCCATACCGCCAGCACAATTCCCAACAGAATGCATAGCGCATAGATGTGAATCGTTACAGGGCCGATGGAAAACTGTGAAATCGTTGGTGATGGAATGTATGCAAGTGTCATGGTTTCCTGATGGTAGTCCACGCATCCGATATGGCGTTGCGTGGACTACCGAAATTGTTGGAATGGTTTACTTCGTGGAGCGTGCGTTGTGAATGCCGTCCGCAAGTTCTTCGGCCTTGGCCGCCAATGCCTTGAGACCGGTGGCCTCGTCGACGGCGTTCTTTCCGGATTCATCGAGCATGGTATGCACCAACGCGGATCCGACGATGACACCGTCGGCATAGGAGCCGACTCGCGCACCCTGCTCGGCGGTGGAGACACCAATGCCGACGCAGACATTCTTCGCACCGGCATTGCGCGTACGTGCCACCAACTCCTCAGGAGAAGCGTCAATGGTGGAACGTTCACCGGTTACGCCCATACGGGCGGCTGCATAGACGAAACCACGGGCATTGTCGGAAACGACCTTCAAACGACCGTCGGTGGAATCCGGTGACACGAGGAAGATTCGATCAAGTCCGTGACGGTCCGAAGCTTCAATCCATTCGCCAGCCTCATCCGGAACGAGGTCGGGGGTAATCAGGCCAGCGCCACCGGCATTCTCAAAATCATGCGCGAAACGTTCGACGCCATAATGATAGATGAGATTCCAGTAGCTCATCACCAACGGAATTCCCCCGACATTGGCCACGGTCTCAACGGCCCTGAACACGTCCGCGATTTTCTCACCATTGTTGATGGCGATTTGCGAAGCGGCCTGGATGACGGGACCATCCATGACCGGGTCGGAATACGGCAGGCCGATTTCAACGGCATCGACACCATGCTCGACCATGGTGCGCAGTGCCTTCAGCGAATAGTCCGGATTTGGGAATCCATATGGCAGATAGCCGATGAATGCGGGCTTATTCGCGGCTTTGAACTCATCGAACATGGCTTCCGTTGGACTCAGCTTGTGGCTGATGCCGAGCGGCTGTCCGGACGACGTGGTTGCTGTTGCATTCGTCATAAGGGGATACTCCTTCTTTCACTCGCCGTCCGCGTTGTTGCCTTGGGCACCGTTGGCTTCGAGTGCCTTGGTCTGTTCGTCGGTCAAATAACCGAACCATTTGCCGGCGGTGTTCATGTCTTTATCTCCACGACCGGAAATATTGATGATCATAACCGGGTGCTCGTATCCCTTGGCCTTGAGATCCTCAGCCGCCTTATATGCGCCAGCAACTGCATGAGAGCTTTCAATCGCCGGAATGATGCCTTCGGTTTCGCACAGATCCTTGAAAGCGCTCATCGCTTCCTCATCGGTTGCCCAGGAATAGTTGACGCGTCCGATTTCCTTGAGCCATGCGTGCTCCGGGCCAACGGATGCGTAATCCAAACCAGCGGAGATGGAATACGTGTCGAGGGTCTGACCTTCGGAATTCTCAAGAAGATAACTCTTGGCACCTTGGAACATGCCCAGTTCGCCGGTTCCCGGAGCGAAACGAATGGCATGACGCCCGGATTCAGGGCCATTGCCGCCCGCCTCGTAGCCGTACAGGTTCACGCGTTCGTCATCAAGGAAAGCGTTCATGATGCCGATGGCGTTGGAACCACCGCCGACGCATGCGCAAACCGCATCCGGGTGGTCGATGCCGTACCAATCCTGAAGCTGCTGCTTCGCTTCCTCGCCGATGATCTTCTGGAAGTCACGCACCATTGCCGGGAACGGATGCGGACCTGCGACCGTGCCAAGCAGGTAGTGCGTGTCTTTGACGTTGGTGACCCAGTCTCGCAGAGCCTCATTGATGGCGTCCTTGAGAATGCGATCTCCCAAAGTGACTTCCACCACCTCGGCACCGAGCATGCGCATGCGAGCAACATTAAGCGCCTGACGACGCGCATCGATCTGACCCATGTAGATGCGGCACTTCAAGCCGAGCATGGCGCACACCGTAGCGGTGGCCACACCATGCTGTCCCGCGCCAGTTTCAGCAATGACACGGGTCTTACCCATGCGCTTGACCAGCAGAGCCTGCCCAAGCGCATTGTTGATCTTGTGAGCGCCGGTATGGTTGAGATCCTCACGCTTGAGGAACACACGCGCGTCGAGACCGGTCTTTTCTTTGAGACGCTCGGCAAAACGCGGAGCGTCAGTCAACGGTGATGGACGTCCGACATACTGCTGATTCAGTCGTGCCAGCTCCCTATGGAACTCCGGATCGGCCTTGGCCTCCTCATAGACGCGTTCAAGCTCGTCAAGCGCCGTGATCAACGCTTCCGGCACGTAGCGTCCGCCGAATTGGCCGAAATATGGTCCTTCATGGCTTGCCAATGGGGTTTGTTCGGATGCTTTCACTCTTGCTCCTGCCTTTACTAGTCGCTCCACAGCCTGTTCATGGTTGGTTGCGGTTGCGACACCTTCGCCAACCAGTACCGCATCGGCTCCGGCGCGGGCATAATCCTCCAGTTCCACCGAGCCGAACACTCCGGATTCCGCTACGCGAATCACATCGTTCGGCAAATCAGCGGCCAGCTCGTTGTATTTGTTCACATCGACCTTAAGGTCCTTGAGATTCCGCGCGTTGATGCCGATGACTCGCGCTCCTGAATCAATGGCGCGCTGGATTTCCTCACGGGTATGTGTTTCGACCAGCACCGTCATATTGAGACTATGTGCCAACTCAAGCAAGGACTTGAGCTTGCCATCGTCCAACGCGGCGACGATCAATAGCACCAAATCGGCACCGTGCGCACGCGCTTCCCAAATCTGGTATTCCGTGACGATGAAATCCTTACGCAATACCGGGATTTTCACAGCTGCACGAACTTTATCGAAATCATCAAGCGATCCCAAAAAGCGACGTCCCTCGGTAAGTACGGAAATCGCGCTGGCTCCGCCCTTCTCGTATTCTCTGGCCAAAGCGGCTGGATCGGGAATATCGCTCAGGTGGCCTTTCGATGGCGAAGCTCTTTTGATTTCCGCGATGACCGGAATACCGTCGCCCTTTTTCAACCATTGCCGCGCATCAATAGGCGCTGGTGCGGCAAACGCCTGACGCTTTACTTCATCGAGAGGGATTTTCTGTTCACGTGCTTGTTGGTCTTCAACTGCTCCTGTAACCAGCTCATCGAGTACAGACATAGTGTTCCTTTCAGCAATTGACTCGATTGGTTAGCTGCTTGGTTTGACTCACAATTGGCGAAGCTGCGAGGCGATCTGAACAGCCTCAACACTGGCTTCGGCCTTATTGCGAGTCTCCTGCCACTCACTGGCCGGCACGGAATCAAGTACGATTCCAGCTCCGGCCTGCACACTCGCTTCATGGTCGCGGATGAATGCCGTTCGAATGGCAATTGCCATATCGAGGTTGCCTGAAAAATCGAAATAGCCGACAGTACCGCCGTAAATACCACGATCTGCGGGCTCAAGCTCGTCGATGATCTCGACGGCACGCGGTTTCGGCGCTCCAGAAAGCGTTCCCGCAGGGAATGCGGAAGTGAACACGTCGAATGATGTCATGTCGGGGTTGACTCTGCCGGTGACGGTCGAGCAGATATGCATGATATGGCTGAATCGCTTGATATCCATCAAGGAAACAACCTCCACGCTTTCCGGAAGGCATACACGACTCAGATCGTTACGCGACAAATCGACGAGCATGATGTGTTCGCTGCGTTCTTTCGGATCAGACAGCAAATCCTTGGCGAGCTGCTCGTCCTCCTCAACGGTGGCGCCACGTGGTCTGGAACCCGCGATCGGGAAGGTCATGGCATGACCGCTATCCACTTTGATCAGCGTTTCCGGGCTGGAGCCAATGACATTGAAATCACGTCCCTGCGCGTCAGTCAGCGACATGAAATACATGTAAGGACTGGGGTTCAACGTACGCAATACACGATAGACGTCGAACGGATCGGCAGGCGAATCGATGTCGAGACGCTGGGAAATAACCACCTGAAACACGTCACCGTCGATAATATGCCGCTTGGCGATTTCGACAGAACGCTCATAATCGCTTTTCTCCGTGCGGAAGCGGAGTTCCGGCTGGCTAACGGTCTCATCCAGCACGTTGACGCGAGCTTCACCTTCGACAGGCGTAGCAGCCTTTCGCTGCATATCGTCCAATCGCGCCACGGCCTCATCATATGCGGCGTCGGCACGAGTCGGGCGGTCGTCCACATTCACCGCGTTAGCGATCATCCACACCGATCCGGACACATGGTCGACCACGGCTATATCTGTGGCTAGAGCCAACACCGTTTCAGGCTGCCCGGTCTCATTCGGAGCCTCGGCATGCAGGGTCGGCTCCCAGTGACGAATCGCATCCCAGCCAACAGTACCAACCAGACCGCTGGTCAGATTCGGAAGTCCTTCAACATGCGGTGCCTTCAAGGTTTTTAGCACGGCATGCGCGACTTCCATCACATCGCCTTCAGTAGGCACGCCAGCAGGAACCTGTCCCAACCAATCAGCCTTACCGTTGTTGGAACGCAACTGAGCCATGGAATTCACACCAATGAAACTGTATCTACTCCACGTACCGCCGAATTCCGCAGATTCGAGAATAAACGTTCCAGAACGTCCAGCAGCAAGTCGCTCATAGAAGCCGACTGGCGTCAATGAGTCAGCAAGAAGGCGCCGCACAATCGGGATGACGCGATATCCTTGGTCCGCCAACTCGTGAAATTGTTCACGTCTCGGCCAGGTGGCGCCCCACTTGAGTGCTTGTACGCTGCATTCGCTCATCGCTGGCCCTCCTGTTCCTTGGTGCGATATCCCACGACTACGGGCAACTGCCCGCCTTCCTCGAAGCAGGATCGTTTGCCGGTATGGCAAGCCGCTCCCACTTGGTCAACTTCAATAAGAATGGCATCCCCATCGCAATCCAGTGCGAAAGACTTCACATATTGGGCATGTCCGGAAGTATCTCCCTTACGCCAGTACTCCTGCCTGGATCTTGACCAAAAAGTAACGCGACCAGTTGTCAAGGTACGGCGCACGGCTTCATCGTTCATATATCCGACCATCAGCACTTCTTTTGTGTCGAATTGCTGGATGACAGCTGCCACCAGTCCTTTGTCGTCACGCTTGAGACGTTCTGCGATTCGTGGATCGAGAGTAGTGCTGTTGTCGTATGCTTCGTTAGTCATGATGATGGTATGATTCGTTTCTTCGATTATTGATTAATTTTCGCTTGCTTTTGCTATTTCCGGCTTTCAACGTACGGTGTAGCCGGCGGCTTTGATCGCGTCCTTGACTTCACCGATCGTAACTTTGCCGTAGTGGAAGATTGACGCGGCAAGCACGGCATCCGCACCGGCTTCGATTGCCGGAGGAAAATCAGAAGCCTTTCCAGCACCGCCGGAAGCAATGATCGGAATCTTCACTTCCTTACGCACAGCTTTGATCATTTCAAGGTCGAAACCCTGCTGGGTGCCGTCTGCATCCATGGAATTCAGCAGAATCTCTCCCGCGCCCAGCTCCTGGGCACGCTTGACCCACCAAATGGCATCAATGCCCGTGGACTTACGCCCTCCCATGGTAGTGACTTCGAAACCAGATTGGGTATGGCGCTCCCCCTGCTCACGACGCGCGTCAACGGATAATACGAGCACCTGATTGCCGAAACGTTCCGCGACACGGCTGATCAGTGTCGGATCGTTGATGGCAGCAGTATTGACGCCTACCTTGTCGGCTCCGCAACGCAGCAGTGAATCAACATCTTCAGGAGTACGCACACCTCCGCCGACAGTCAGAGGAATGAAAATCTGTTCGGCGGTTCGACTTACCACATCGACCATGGTCTGTCGATGCGAACTTGATGCGGTCACATCGAGGAAGGTCAGCTCGTCTGCGCCTTGACGGTAGTATTCCGCGGCAAGCTCGACCGGATCGCCGGCATCGCGAAGATTTTCGAAATGCACGCCTTTGACTACTCTTCCCGCATCAACATCAAGACATGGAATGACTCGGACTGCCAGTGACATGCTGTTTTACTCCTTCGCGCATAGTGTCGTGCAACGAATGTAAGAGTAGCCGTTTTACGTTACGCATGTTTGTTGGAAGTCCGGGTAGCGGACAAAATCAGCTTCTTTCCTTGACAACTAATCGCGTTCTTTGGCCGCAAGCTGACCGCATGCACCATCGATGTCCTGCCCGCGCGTATCTCTCAACGTAGCGGTGATGCCAGCCTTATGAAGGATGTCAAGAAACTGTTGTTCATCCTCAGGCTTCGAAGCGGTCCATCTCGATCCTTCAATAGGATTAAGCGGAATCGGGTTGACGTGAGCCCAGTTATCGCCGTAATGATTCAGGCGCTTAGCGAGCAACTTGGCATGTTCGGCCTGATCGTTGATGCCACGCATCAGAGCATATTCGATGCTCACGCGGCGTTTCGAAACCAGATAGTAGTCGTGTGCGGCGTCAAGCACCTGCGTAGTGTTGAAACGTTTGTTCATTGGAACAAGCTCATCTCGCAGTTCATCGTTCGGGGCATGCAGAGACACGGCCAGACGCACCGGAATGCCCTCAGCCATAAGTTTTTTAATACCAGGCACCACGCCGACCGTGGAGACGGTAATGTTACGTGCCGAAATACCGAAGCCCTCGGGCGGCATGGCACTAATCTGACGAACAGCGCTCAATACCGACTTGTAGTTGCCCATGGGCTCTCCCATGCCCATGAATACAATGTTGCTTAGGCGTCCGGGCCCACCCGCAACTTCTCCGTCACGCATGGCTTTCGCGGCCACACGGACCTGTTCCACAATCTCACCTGCCGACATGTTTCGAGTAAGACCCAGCTGGCCTGTAGCGCAGAACGGGCATCCCATGCCGCAACCGACCTGACTGGAGATGCACAACGTGGTACGTGTGGGATAACGCATGAGCACGGACTCAATAAGCGAACCGTCGAACAAGCGCCACAACGTTTTGATAGTGGTGCCCTCATCAGCCACTTGACGAGTCACTTCGGTGATGAGCGTCGGGAAAAATATCTCCGCGGCCTCGACTCGTTTCGCTGCTGGGAAGTCGGAGAATTCCTCCGCGTTGACATCGAAATGCCCGTAATAATGGTTGGCAAGTTGCTTGACCCTGAATTTCGGAAGTCCAAGATCCTTGGCTTTAGTGATACGCTCTTCCTCGGTCATATCCGCAAAATGCAGCGGCGGTTTGCCTCGGCGCGCATGATCTTTGGATAACACGTCTCGGAAAGCACCAGTGGTGCCCCCTGGAGTGATGCCGGTCTCTGGCAGATTCTTCATGGAATTCACAGAGTCGCTCATTTGCTTTTCTTTGACCCTTCCTACATTCCAGTCGCCCACAACAGCACGCACACGAATGGTGCGCACAGCAGAATGGAATCCACTCGATCCATCACGCCGCCATGTCCCTTGAGCAGATGGCCCATATCCTTGATACCGATATCTCGCTTCAGCATGGATGCACACAAGTCGCCAAACGTTCCGGCAACGCCGATCATGAAACCTGCCACGACGGGCACCCACCAACGAGAAGCCCACACGGCTGGCTCGTATGTGCAGAACATCACTACGAAGGAACCAACCATGGAGAACAGGATGGACCCGGCGAGTCCTTCCCACGATTTCTTCGGCGAAATACGCGGGCTCAGCTTGTGCTTGCCCAGCCATGCTCCAGCGAACAAGCCGCCAGTATCGCTCAATGCGGGCATGAACACCATCATGATAGCGTGAGCAACGGGATGTTCATTGAATGTCAGTGGCATGATGATGCAAGATGCCAGAAGAGGAATATACAACACGGTGAACATAGAAACCGCAACATGGCTCAAACGGCTATGGCTTACCTCTCCACGCTCATGGTTGAACGACGATTCGAGTCTCGCTCCGGCATCGGTATGGGAAAGTTTGTCGGCAACCGCCAGGGAGATGCGGCTGCCGAACGTCACCTTGGCACTGGCTGCGATCGCGACAATCACCAGAGACGCCAGTACGCATACCGTCATGGCGACGATATGACGTTCGCTGTAATAGGTGGACAACAGCGTCGCCGCCGAACACACCCACAGCACCACCACAGGAATATGCAATCCCACAGTGGCGAAATCGACGCGCAGCTCCCACAAGGCAAGCACCATGAAAAGCACGACCAGATAGACGAACAAGTCGATGCTGATCAGCAGGCATGCCAAAATGAGGATGACGAGGACCGCTCCCGTGGCGATGGCCTGAGGCATGTTACGGCCCGTCTTCTTGTTGATGGCGTTGATGGCCTCTTCGGCTTCCTTTTCGTGCTGTTCCTGATGTTCCATCATGCTCCCCTGTCTAGCTGTGCGTCGATTCTTTTTCAGGAGTGGAAGTCTCAGACCTCCATAATCTCCTTCTGCTTGGCTTCAAGCAAGGTGTCGAGCTCGTCAGTGGTCTGCTTGGTGACCTTGTCGAGCTCCTTGAGCAGACGATCGCCATCGTCCTCGCCCATTTCGCCATCCTTGATGGCCTTGTCGAGGGATTCCTTGGCCTTGCGACGAATATTACGCACAGCGACCTTGCCGTCTTCCGCCTTGCCCTTGGCAAGCTTGACGTATTCCTTGCGGCGCTCTTCAGTCAGTTCCGGCATGGTCAGGCGAATGACGTTGCCGTCACGACGTGGGCTTGCGCCCAGATCGGAATCGCGCAGCGCCTTCTCGACGGCGTTGGCCTGAGATGCGTCAAACGGCGTGACGGACAGGGTTCGCGGTTCCGGCACGCCGATGGTGGCGACGGCCTTCAGTGGGGTCGGAGCGCCGTAGTAATCGACGGTGATGCCGTTGAGCAACGCCGGATTAGCGCGACCGGTTCGAATGCCGGAGAAATTCTCCTTGGTGGATTCCACGGACTTGGCCATCTGCGCCTTGGCCTGTTCGACGATAGTTGCCATTTGTTTACTCCTTGTTGTTGGTTTGTTTGATCGATATTCGACGTTGAATGTCGTTATTCAGCGAGTGTGGATTCCGCAGTGGAAACCATGGTTCCGATTTCCTTACCGAGAAGAGCGCGGGTCACATTACCGGCGCCTTCAAGTCCAAAAACGCGGATGCGCTGCTTGTTATCGCGAGCCATGGAAAGCGCGGAAGCATCCATGACGGCAAGATTGTCAACAAGCGCACGGTTATAGCTCAACGTGGCGAAACGCTTGGCGTTCTCGTCTTTGCGAGGATCAGCGGTATAGACGCCGTCCACGCCATTCTTGCCCATCAGTACTTCATCGCAATGAATTTCCAAGGAACGTTGGATGGACACCGTGTCGGTGGAGAAATACGGCATGCCGGCGCCGGCGCCAAAAATTACGACGCGGCCCTTCTCCAGATGACGAATGGCCTTGAGTGGAATGTACGGCTCGGCTACCTGCCCCATAGTGATGGCAGTCTGCACACGCGTGGCCTGCCCTTCCTGTTCCAGGAAATCCTGCAACGCGAGACAATTCATCACAGTTCCCAGCATGCCCATATAGTCGCCGCGGGAGCGATCGATACCAGCCTGCTGAAGTTCCGCGCCACGGAAGAAGTTGCCGCCACCGACAACGATGGCGATCTGAACGCCCTGCTGCACCGCAGGAACAATCTCTTCCGCGATACGGCGGATAACAGACGTGTCGATGCCGACCTTGCCGCCACCAAACGCCTCTCCGGATAGTTTGAGCAGCACCCTGCGTGGATTATCACCAGTGTTTTCGCCAGTCATGAAAAGCCTTTCTTGCCCGAGAACTCACGAAATTTACCGCTCTCAAGAGTATCGGCAAACACAGACACCGCAGCGTAGCGACACAGTCTTACAAAAACAAAGGTGTCCATCACCTTATGGGTGATGGACACCTTTATGGAATCGCCGTGCGGCTAACGCATGGATTCACCTACAAAGCCAATTCACTCGGCTTCGCCCTTGCCAACCTCGACACGAGCGAAGGCCACGGCTGCGCCACCGACTTCCTTGAACAAGTCGCCGACGGTCTTGGACGGATCCTTGACGTAGGATTGCTCGAGCAGGACGTTCTCCTTGTAGAAGGCGTTGAGACGGCCTTCAACGATCTTCGGAACGATCTTCTCCGGCTTGCCTTCAGCCAGGGACTTCTCGGTAGCCACGCGACGCTCGGACTCGACCACATCAGCCGGAACATCCTCGCGGGTCAGCCACTGGGCGCCCATCGCGGAAATCTGCAAAGCGGCTTCGTGAGCCACAGCGGCACCAGCCTCATCAGTGGCGATCATGGCCACGATGCTCGGCGGCATTTCAGCGGACTTCTTGTGGGCGTAGATCTCGACGTGCGGGCCTTCGACCTTAGCGAACTGACCGACCTTGACGTGCTCACCGAACAGAGCGGCCGCCTCTTCGACGGCTTCCTTCACGGTGGCTTCGCCGGAAGCGGCTGCCAGCACTTCGTCCACGGAAGCAGCTTCGGCCTTGACGGCATCCTCGAGAACGCTGTCAGCGAATTCCACGAACTTCGGGGTCTTGGCCACGAAGTCGGTCTCGGAATTCAGTTCGACGGCGTAACCGGTCTGACCATTGGCGGACTCCACGACCTTGGAGGCGATGGTGCCTTCCTGAGCCTTACGGCCTTCGCGCTTACCAGCGGCCTGAATGCCCTTGGCACGGATGATCTCCTTGGCGCGAGCCACGTCACCCTCAGCCTCGGTCAGAGCCTTCTTAACATCCATCATGCCGGCGCCGGTTTCCTCGCGCACCTGCTTGATCAGAGCTGCAGTGATTGCTGCCATTGATTTGTCTCCTCTGGAAAATAATGATGCCCTATATGATGAGAGGCACAACACCTCTCATCATAGTGGATATTTTCACTCAGCCTTGGCTTCGCCTTCAGCTTCGGCCTCAGCCGGTGCGTCAGCGGCCGGAGCGCCCTCAGTGAGAAGCTCCTTCTCCCAAGCTGCCATCGGCTGCTCGGCTTCGCCTTCAGCCTTGGATGCCTTGCCGGAACGCTCCAGCAGACCCTCGGCCACTGCGTCAGCCATGAGGCTGGTCAGCAGTTCAATGCCACGGATGGCGTCATCGTTGGCTGCGATCGGGTACTCGACGGACTCCGGATCAGCATTGGTGTCGACGATGGCGACAACCGGAATACCCAGCTTGTGAGCTTCCTCGACAGCCAGGGCTTCCTTGTTGACGTCAACCACGAACATGGCGGACGGAGTACGGTTCATGTTACGGATACCGCCCAGCTGCTTGGCCAGCTTGTCCTTCTCACGCTCGAGAAGGAGCAGTTCCTTCTTGGTCAGGCCGGAGCCGCGAACGTCGGTGAAGTCCATCTCTTCGAGTTCCTTGAGACGGGAGACGCGCTTGGACACGGTCTGGAAATTGGTCAACATACCGCCGAGCCAACGCTCGGAAACATACGGCATGTTAACACGGGTAGCCTGATTGGAAACGGCTTCCTGAGCCTGCTTCTTGGTGCCGACGAACAGCACGGTGCCGTTATGGGCGACGGTAGCCTTGATGAAGTCATAGGCCTTATCGATCATGTCGAGCGACTTGAACAGGTTGATGATGTGGATGCCGTTGCGCTGGGTGAGAATGAACTGCTTCATCTTCGGGTTCCAACGACGGGTCTGGTGGCCGAAGTGCAGGCCTGCCTTCAGCATATCGCTCATATTGATCTGAGCCATGGTATTACTACCTCTTTCTTGTCGGTTCCTTGCCTGGCCATGCGTTCCTGCGTGCAACCAGAGCCTTACGGCGCCGGCCGACCGACACAGGTCGTCGCGAACATGACGCGAATTGGTTGTATGCCGGTTGACAATATTGGGTGGTTTGGAACTTTCACGACACAGTTCCTTACCGGATGGCATACAAGGCACAAAATACCACGGGGTCACGTCTTTTTGCAAAAACGTGACCCCAGATCGGCATATTAAACAAAACGGCAGCAATTACTTGCGGTGATTGCGCATGTAGCGCATCGCCTCACGACGTTCCTCTTTCTCCAAACGATCGAGATAGACATGGCCATCCAGATGGTCGGTTTCATGCTGCAGCATGCGGCCCATAATGCCATGTCCTTCCAGCACGACCGTCTTACCGTCCAAATCGATGCCACGCACACGAGCATAATCGGCACGACGAGTCTTGTACCACAATCCAGGCACGGACAGGCACCCCTCATCCCCGTACTGTTCGCCGCTGGTTTCTTCAAGGACAGGGTTGAGCACGTATCCGATCTTGCCGTCGATGTTGTAGGAGAACGCTCTCAAGCCCACGCCAATCTGGTTGGCCGACAGACCGGCACGTCCCGGATCGTCAACGGTATCAAGCAGATCCTGCACCAGGTGACGCACAGCCGGCGTAATCTCCTTAATGGGGTCGCAGGGAGTGCGCAGCACCGGATCAGGTACGACTCGAATCTCACGTATTGCCAAAACTATCTCTCCTCAATCATAGTTGTTTTCTCAGTTTCCGATGGGCCCACAGGCATCGACGACTCGCCGTCATTTTCTTCGGACTGCTTCTTGATTTTATCCTGCATGGTATCAAATGCCTGCCGAACCTTCGGGCTTACGGATTCGGATGCCTGCCGCATGGATTCGGATGCCTGCTTGACCGTTTCCGTAGTGCGGTCAAGGATCTGCACCGTCTTCGGCAATGGCCTGTTGGATGGTTTTGGAGCATACAACACGTTGTCGATGATGTTCTCATACCGTTTGAGCACTTTTGGTCTGACGACCTTCAGGCTCGCCGTCAGCGTGCCGTTTTCCTGGCTGAACTCCTCTTCGAGGATTTCGAACTTGCGTACAGATTCTGCGCGGGAAACGTTCGCGTTCGCCTTTTCAACATACTGCTGGATAAACGCTCGCACGGCATCGTTCCTTGCGATCTGCCCCATGGACATGTTGCTGTCAAGTCCCTGCTGCGCAAGCCAAGAACGGACCATCTCCTGATCAAGCTCGATCAGGGCCCCGATGAATGGTTTGCCGTCGCCGATCACCACACCATGCGACACTATCGGGCAGGTGTTGATGATGTCTTCCATAGGCGCAGGGCTGACGTTCTTGCCACCAGCAGTGATGATGATGTCTTTCTTACGTCCCGTGATATACACAAAGCCATCATCGTCGATGGTTCCCAAATCGCCGGTCTTCAACCAGCCATCAGCCATCTTGACGTCGGCCGTCAACTCTGGTTTCTTGTAATAGCCCAGGAACACATTAGGACCCATCACCTGCAGTTCCCCATCATCGTCGGTCCGCACACCCATACCGGGACCAGGCTTGCCTACCGAACCGACACGGTTGGCATTCTGCCAATTGACGATCATCGGCGCGGCAGTTTCCGTCATACCGTAGCCTTGGATGAAGGTAATATCATCCATACCGTTGAAGAAATGGGCGAGATCGACGTTCAGGGGAGCTCCTCCGCAGGCTAGGTACCTCATGTTCGGCCCCAAAGCGGAGCGGATGGATTTACCCACGACAGACATGAAGAACGAATGTTCGGCGCGAGCCGCGATGGAATGACGTCCGATTTCCTGCTCGTCCTTTGACCATTGCACAAAATGATCAAATGCTTTAGCGAACACCCTTCCCCGAATGCCAGCTCCGGCCTTCTGCGAAGCCGCGTTGTACACCTTTTCGAACACGCGGGGAACTCCCAGCAGATAGGTCGGTTTGAAGCTACGCAAATCGGCGAGCAAATGCTTGGCTCCCGGAAGATAGCCGACCACTCCTTGCCCGCCAATCGCAACATATTGGATGTAACGGGCGAAACAGTGTGCCAACGGCAGGAACAGCATCAGACGATTCGGCTGATACAGCATTTCGTCGAGAATGATGTAGCCGTTCAACACGATATGCGTGAAGTTCCGGTGAGACAGCATGGCGCCTTTGGGCTTGCCTGTGGAGCCGGACGTATACACAATGGTGAGCATGTCATCGGCCTTGACTCTGGCGATCACCTGATCAAGCGCGTCCTCGCTGACGCCCTCTCCGAAATCGGCAACGGCATCGAGACCATCCGCCTTGAAATTGAAAACATAACGTAAGCTGCTGTGACCTTCGCGGATCTGCTCAAGCGTTTGCGTGTGCGCGGAATCGCCAGCGAAAGCGATAACCGGATTCACTTCTTCGACAATTGACTCGGCCTGCTTGGCGGAATCGGTCTCGTATACAGGCACGCTTACCGCTCCAATCGCGGCGCAGGCAAAATCAACGACTCCCCATTCGTAGCAGGTAGGCGAATAGATAACCACCATATTGCCGGTCTTGACCCCTAAGCCAAGAAGGCCTTTCGCGACCGCACGCACACGTTCGAGCATCTCCCCAGCCGTGACGTCATGCCAACGACGAGTCTCATCGTCCTGCCATTGGGCGATGAGATCCTCGGGATCACGTTCAGCACGTCTGGAGAGCAATGCGAAAACGGTATCCTCATCCGTAGTGCTATACGCAGGTTCTGGTATAAATTCTCTCAACATGAATCCCTATAATAGTTGCAGTGCGCTTAAGGCACGCTGAAAAACCCTTGAAAACGGCTGAATTCAGCCAATTTCAAGGGTTTTGAATAGTTAGCCGTTTTTCATCACATGCCGAAATCAGCAGTCACGCACTTCCAAGCGGATCCCTTGAGCACACACTTCATATTGCCGCATAGTCTCCGGCTTCCAATGCCCATCAGCACAGTGCTTTCGAAACATGTCGGTGAGATCATCCAGCTTTCGACGGTATAGACGGTAATCGGAAGCATTCCGAGCTGGGCGTACACTTTTGCGTCCCTCTTCATCCGGCTTACGATCTGGGCGGAGGCGATCTTCAGCTTTCGCATGTAGTCTTCACTCAACACCTTCTCCACGAGCGACAGCTTCTGCCTTCCGCGGAAAATATCAACAATGTTGCAAAGTAGCCGCGCAGAAAACATGCTCATGGAGTAGGCAAACTCAGCATCGCATGGCCCGGGCATAATCTGAACAAAGTGAAATGGAATTTTCCTACCGAAAAGGTCTGAATCTAGAAACCCATCATAAGTGGGAAGCTTTCGGCTGGAAGGAAAAACCAGTTTTTTCCATTCAGTCAGCTCTTCCTCCGTGGGAAGCTCTTCAGGATCATCCTCACCTTTCTTATTGAACAGCACATCCAGTCCAGAAGACGGAATAGCCGAATCCGTCCCGTCAACTGCCGGCGGCGGAACTTCATTTTCAAATGAACCATCCATAATGGTACCTTTCTTCTTTGCCCGACTCATCGTTGAGAGGGGGTGTAGGAACTATTAAGGCATGAAAGATTGCCCCCGTCAAGTTAACATTTGCCTTTTGTGGATATGTGGATAACTCAAAACCCCGAACTATTACAGAACACCCTAAATATGCGTTTATTCACCCTTTGTGCACTGAAGAATAGGGCGGATTTTTGTTGGAAATACAATTAAACAACATACTCCAGCGTCACACCCTAATTCATCTCAAAATATCTTAGTAAAAATGGACACCTTAGTTTTTTCTGAAAGATATTGATCACTTTTGTTTGCATGTGTTCGTATTATGGCATTTTCACGCCATATAACGTCAATTCTCGGCAAAAAAACTTTTTAAAAATTGTCTCTATGCCGTTCGCAGCAGAGCCATCCCGCATCGGGATTCTCCAAAAGTTCGTAACGATGCCGCGCGACACCCCGTGGTATGCGGCGTCCGAAGAATATGGCATAATGAACACTTGGCAGAAAACATATGTTTCCGCCGTTCCCCCATGGTGTAATGGCAGCACACGGGTCTTTGGAACCCTTTGTCTTGGTTCGAGTCCAGGTGGGGGAGCTTGCTAGGATAAAAGCTCCTGCAGACTGATTCTGCAGGAGCTTTTATCCTATCCGAAAACGCAGCAGTAGAAAGCTCAGCAACACTCCGGGAAAATATTCGTAATACAAAAATTTGCGAGGTGCTCTCCCCATATGGGGGGGCACCTCGCAAATGCGCCTATACACACCTATGTCAGGCGAACAGGAAACCCTGGCCGTGGTGTTCCGGGTAAGTGTCAAACAGTTCAGCCACGGAGCCGTCTTCGAACACAGCGCGGATGGCGCTGGCCAGAAGCGGCGCGATTGATAGCACGGTCAAACCGTCCCAACGCTTCTCTTCAGGAATCGGCACGGTGTCGGTAAGCACGACCTCTCGGACGCCACTGTTCTTCAAACGTTCGACAGCTGGACCAGACAGCACGCCATGCGTGGCGACAACGGTCACCGACTTGGCGCCGGCGTTCTTGAGCACGCTGCAGGCGCCTGCGATGGTTCCAGCGGTATCGATCAGATCGTCGACAAGCACGCAGTCCTTGCCTTCGACGTCGCCCACGACTCGGTTGGCGACTGCCTGATTCGGACGGGTGATGTCGCGCGTCTTGTGCACGAAGGCGAGCGGGCCGCCGCCAAGACGCTGCGCCCACTGTTCCGCAACGCGAATGCGGCCTGCATCCGGGGATACGACGGCTACGTTGTCAAGTTGGTTGGCGAAACGATCACGAATGTAGTCAACAAGCACCGGCATAGCGATGAGATGGTCGACCGGACCGTCGAAGAAGCCCTGGGACTGTGCCGCATGCAGGTCGACGCTCATAATACGGTCGGCGCCCGCAGTCTTAAGCAGGTCGAACATCAGGCGGCACGAAATAGGTTCGCGGCCGCGATGCTTCTTGTCTTGGCGAGAATAGCCCAGCAGTGGACAGACCGCCGTGATGGAACGTGCGGAGGCACGCTTGAGCGCATCAATCATGATGAGCTGCTCCATGATCGACTGATTGATCGGAGCTGCGTGACTTTGCAGTACGAACACGTCCGCGCCACGCACGGATTCGGTGTAGCGCACGTACATCTCGCCGTTGGCGAAGTCGTATGCTGTGGTTTCCAGAACGTCGATGCCGAGTTGTTCGGCGACTTCCGCCGCCAGTTTCGGATGTGTTCTGCCTGTGACAAGGATAAGGTTTTTATCCGGCTTTCCTTCAAGGATTGCGCTCACCATGTCTCCAAACGTCTATTTTCGCGTCAAGTGGACGTGACCCATATTAACCATCCGCGCAGACCGTCTCATCCGCGCGTGTTCACCTGAAATTTACCGGTACAGTCCGTGCTTGCCAATATATTGCACCACGCCGTCCGGTACGAGATACCAAACAGGTTCCCCGTGTTCCGCGCGTCGACGTACATCGGTCGAAGAAATCGCCAGCGCCGGTATTTCCAACGTATCGACCTTGCCTTCCGGCAGTTTCGCCCCTTCTGGCGATGAGTATCCAGGTCGGGTCACGGCCACGAAGTGGGCCAGATCCCACATTTTGTCGGCGTCTTTCCATTGCATGATTTCCGCGACCGCGTCGGCTCCGGTGATGAAGAAGAGTTCCGCGTCGGGATATTGCGCACGGATGTCTCGCAACGTATCGATGGTGTAGGTGATTCCCGGACGGTCGATGTCCACGCGTGATACGGTGAATTTCGGATTGGATGCGGTGGCGATGACCGTCATGAGATAGCGGTCTTCCGCGTTGGTGACGTTCTTGTCGAGTTTGAATACGGGACGTCCTGTCGGCACGAAAATCACTTCGTCAAGGTCATACACCCATGACACTTCTGATGCCGCCACCAAGTGGCCGTTGTGGATGGGATCGAACGTACCGCCCATGATGCCGATGCGAAGCCTGCTATGCCAGTTGCCGCGCGCTGAACGTCGGCCCGTGGCCACCGCGAAACCTGCTGATTCCACGGAAAGGCCGGACATGCGCCGTTCCGGTTCCACCACATAGCTGATGGCAAGTTCGGAATCGGCTTCAGCGGATTCGGGCCGCATGCGTTTCGGTCCGGTCATGAGGCATCCTCGTTTTTTTGTTCCTGATCGGCATCCGCGGTTTCACGTCCGATGCTGTCGGCCGTGGGCGAAGCGTTGTCAGGATCGATCTTGCCCATATCCTCATCCCACTCATCCTGCACAACACGCCTGATTTCAGCGAAGGTCGGCAACGGGAAGTCCGGCTGGTAGGCACGCCGCACCTCGGCCACACGTTCGGTGACACGAATCAGCGTATCTGTCATGCCATCGATATCCTGTTCGCGTTCCATGGCGCTGAATTTGGCGATGTACTGTTCCATGAGACGCATCTGCTCGTCGACGTTCCTGAGTTTCTCCTCGTTGAGTTCCACCACGTCGTCGGCGTCAGCTTCCGGCCAGCCAATTAGTACCGCGTCGGCATATTCGAGCGACGCACGCTGTGCCGCCGAGGCGATACCGTCCTCGATTTGCACGAGGAACACGTATCGCACGATGCTTAATCGTTCGGAGGCGAGCTTCAATCCCAGATATGGGTTATTGAGATCCGCATTCCATGGATTCTTGACGTCGGTCATTGTTCCCTCCATCTGGCTGTCGTTTTCGTTGGTACCGTTTCGTCCGCTCATGCTCGTACCTGCCCCGTTCCGTAACCGATCCACTTGGTCGTGGTCATTTCGCGTAGTCCCATGGGACCGCGTGCGTGCATTTTCTGCGTGGAAATGCCGAGTTCCGCGCCGAAACCGAATACTCCACCGTCTGTGAAGCGTGTGGATGCGTTGACCATCACCACCGCCGAGTCGATACGTGAGGTGAATTCCTCGATGGCCGAATAGTCTTCGGCAATGATGGATTCCGTATGTCCGGTGGAATGACGGTTGATATGTTCGATGGCTTCGTTGAGTGAGTCGACCACTTTGACGCCGATTTTCAATGCCAAATATTCGGTATCCCAGTCTTCGTCAGTGGCATGCATCAGTTTCACCCCGTCGATACCGGCTTTATCGATGATTTCGTAAGCGCGCTCGTCGGCATGCATTTCAACATTGGCTGCAGCGAGTGCGGCTGCGGCCCGCGGAAGGAACGTTTCGACAATGCCCTGATGCACGAGGAGTTTTTCAGTGGCGTTGCAGACGCCGACACGTTGCGTTTTTGCATTGAGGATGATGGGGATGGCTTTGTTTTGGTCGCCGGTTTGGTCGACGTAGATGTGTACGTTGCCAGCTCCGGTTTCAATGACCGGCACTTTGGAGTTTTGCACGACGGTTTGAATAAGGCCCGCTCCCCCTCTTGGAATGAGCAGGTCGATGTGACCTTGAGCTTGCATCATGGCGGTGGCGCCCTGGCGTCCGTATTCGTCGACGGATGCGATGAGTGCGGGGTCATATCCGTATTCGCGTAGCACGTCGGCGATGATGTCGAGTGTGGCTGCGTTGGTACGTTCGGCCGCGTGTCCGCCTCTGAGGAGCACCGCATTGCCGGATTTGATGCAGAGCGATGCGACGTCGACAGTGACGTTGGGGCGTGCTTCGTAGATCATGCCAAGCACTCCGATGGGCACGCGAGTCTGTTCGAGTCGTAGACCGTTGTCGAGATGATATCCACGTACGATTTCGCCGATCGGATCCGGCAGTGTGGCTACGTGGCGTACGCCTTGTGCGGCTGCGTTGACGCGGGACACGTCAAATTTGAGTCGGTCGAGTTTGCCTGCATCCATACCATGTTCAGCAGATTCCTGCATGTCGATGGCGTTGGCTGCGGCGATTTCTCCGGCACGCGCGTCAAGTGCGTCCGCGATGACGTTAAGAAGCTCGTTTTTACGTTGCGTGTTGGTTTGGGCGAGTTGCGCTTGCGCGATTCGTGCGGCGTCGGCTTTGGCGCACACTTCGTTGAGCACGTCGGTTTCCATGGCGTTGGCTTGGGTTTGTAGGTTCGTCATAATTTCCTAGATTAGCGCGAAAACGCGCCTCGTTCCGCAGCTTCGACCATTATTTCGTCGTAGCGTCGGGAGCAGGGCGCGATTTCACATGTCGTGTGGCCTCAGAGATTCATATCCGGAACCGTTCTCGATCAACCATTATTCGACATGGAATCAGTGAATCTGGTCGAGGCCCGGATACAGCGGGAAGTCTTCGGAGAGCTTGTCGACGCGAGCCTTGAGGGCTTCCACGTCAGCGTCCTTGCCTGCCGCAAGTGCGGTGCCGATGATGTCGGCGACCTCTTCGTACTCCTTGCTGCCGAAGCCGCGGGTGGCGAGTGCGCTGGTGCCGATGCGCAGGCCAGAGGCCACGCTTGCCGGGCGCGGGTCGAACGGGACGGTGTTGCGGTTGATGGTGATGCCACATTGTGCGAGGAGGTCTTCGCCCTGCTGGCCGTCCATTTCGCTGTTGCGCAGATCGACCATGACGAGGTGGACATCAGTGCCACCGGTGAGGACGCTGATGCCGTTGTTCTTGACATCGTCGGCCATGAGGCGTTCGGCAAGGATCTTGGCGCCGTCGAGGGTGCGCTGCATGCGGTCTTTGAATTCCGAGGAGGCTGCAACCTTGAATGCGACGGCCTTACCTGCGATGACGTGCATGAGAGGACCACCCTGCTGCCCCGGGAAGACTGCGGAGTTGAGCTTCTTGGCATAATCCTGCTTTGCAAGAATGAAACCAGAGCGCGGGCCTCCGAGAGTCTTGTGAGCAGTGGAAGACACGACATCGGCGTATGGTACCGGACTCGGATGCAGTCCTGCGGCGACGAGACCCGCGAAGTGTGCCATGTCAACCCAGAACTTGGCTCCGACTTCGTCGGCGATCTCCTCCATGGCCTTGAAGTCTTCGATACGCGGGTAGGCGCTCCAGCCGCCGATGATCATGGCAGGGTGGGTTTCGAGCGCGCGCTGGCGGATGATTTCAGGGTCAATGCGGAAGGTTTCGGGGTTGACTCCGTAGGCTTCGGCATGGTAGAAGCGTCCAGAGAAGTTGATCTTCATACCGTGGGTCAGGTGTCCGCCATGGTCGAGTGCGAGGCCGAGCACGGTGTCGCCCGGCTTGACGAGCGCCTGGTAGACGGCTGCATTGGCCTGTGCACCGGAGTGGGGCTGCACATTGACGTATTCAGCACCGAACAGGCTCTTGGCGCGTTCGCGGGCGATGGTTTCGATCCTGTCGACCTGCTCGCAGCCGCCGTAGTAGCGGCACCCCGGATAGCCTTCGGCATACTTGTTAGTCAGCACGGAGCCTTGCGCCTGAAGCACTGCACGCGGCACGAAATTTTCGGAGGCGATCATTTCCAAGCCGTTTTGTTGTCGGGACAGTTCGGCGTTAAGCACTTCGGCGATTTCGGGGTCCGCTTCGGCAATGGGTGCGTTGAATATGTCGTTCGGGGTTTGTGCGAGGGGCGACGCGGTCATTGAGCTCTCCTTGGCTTGGAGGATAAAACGTTGCCCGTACGAGCATGCGGGCTTAACGATGAAGTGTACGTGCATAAATCGTATGGGGGAATAGGGCGTTTCGAAACATGGAAGTAATCACGAAACAAGAAGGAAACACTCGCCGATTTGCAAATTGCATGTCGTCCCATTCCACGGACGCCAAGCATGTTTCTTCCCGCCCGTAACGCTACACTCAATACTGTTTGACGTTATTGTCCGTTCTATTGCTAAGGAAATCCAGTGACCACGTTCCACAGCACCCGCAACACCACCGATTCGCTCACCTCCAAGCAGGCCATCCGCAAAGGCATCGCCGACGATGGAGGCCTGTTCGTAACCGACTCACTGGGCGAAACCCACGTGGACATCGCATCCCTCGCAGGCAAGTCCTACCAGCAGATCGCATTCGACGTGCTGAGCGTGTTGCTGCCCGACTTCACCGAAACCGAACTCAAAGCATGCATCAGCGAGGCATACGGCGCGCAATGGTCCGACGAAAAGATCACCCCGGTCAAGCCGCTCGGCGATGACTACGTGATGGAACTATTCAACGGACCGACCTCCGCATTCAAAGACATCGCATTGCAGATCCTGCCGCGTTTCATGGCACGCACCACCCCGACCGGCGGCGACGACAACGAGAAAATCATGATCGTGACCGCCACTTCCGGAGATACCGGCAAGGCAGCGCTCGCTGGTTTCGCGGATGCCGAGGGCACGGGCATCACCGTGTTCTATCCGGAAGGCAAGGTCAGCCAGGTACAGGAACTGCAGATGAGCACACAGGCCGGTTCGAATGTAAACGTGTGCGCAGTCAAGGGCAATTTCGATGACGCACAGTCCGCAGTCAAGCGAATTTTCGGTGACCGCGAGCTTGCCGACCGCTTGGCGTCCGACTCACATGTGGTACTGTCTTCCGCAAATTCGATTAATGTGGGGCGTCTAGTGCCGCAGGTCGTCTACTATTTCTCCGCTTACGCGCAGCTGCTCGAACAGCAGGTCATCAATGTTGGCGATGAGGTCGAGTTCGTGGTACCGACCGGTAATTTCGGTGATATTCTTGCCGGATATTATGCGAAGTTGCTGGGCCTGCCGGTCAAGCATCTGGTTGTTGCGTCCGATAAGAACAATGTGCTGTTCGATTTCCTGACTTCCGGCACGTATAACCGTCAGCGCCCGTTCTATCAGACGATTTCCCCGTCGATGGATATTCTCATTTCCTCGAACCTGGAGCGCATGCTGTATTACATGTCCGACAAGGACACTCGTCTGATTGCCATGCTGATGAACGATCTGAACCAATGGGGCGCCTATGAGGTTCCCGAACCAATGCTGGCCAAGATCCGTTCCCTATTCGGCACTGGCTGGGCCGATGAGGATCAGGTGCGTGAGATGATCGCGGATTGTTGGAACAAGAACCATTACGTGATCGACCCGCACACTGCGTGCGGCTATTACGTGATGCAGCAGATGCCTCGCGATCCGCTGACGCCGCGCGTGCTGTTGAGCACCGCCAGCCCATACAAGTTCCCGCGTGTGGTCAACGAATCCTTGGGATTGGACTCTTCCGGCACGGATTTCGAATGCATGGACGTGCTTGCCGAAGCGACCGGCACCACTGCCCCAGCCGCATTGCGTGGATTGGAAACCGCCAATGTGCGTTTCGACCATGTCGTTGATATCGACGGTATGGAAGACTTCGTCGAGCAGGCCGCCAAAACCCTGTAAACGAAGCCCGCCTTCGAACCGTTAGTTCGTCACCGCCGGCCGTCCGCAATGCGCGGGCGGTCGTTTTCGTCAAGGCTGCTACAGTTGCATGCTCGGAGGCGAACTAGCATGACATTATCAACGACATCCGCATCTGAATCAATGCAGCAGGAACAATCGGCACAACAATCAAACAAGCCAAAGCAGCCACAACATAAGCATGATCGTCTCATCACACGTGATATGGCGTTGGTCATGCTCGCGACGTTCTGTTTCATGTCGAGCAATATGCTTGCCAATCCGATCGTCGCCGGATATGCGGAATCGTTGGGCGCGTCCGGCATGCTGATGGGTGTGGTGGCCGGGTCGATGAGTTTCATCTCATTGTTCTGCCGCCCTATCGCAGGCAATCTTTCCGACAGAACCAGCAAGCGTACGCTTGTGGCGGCTGGCACGGTACTCTATTTCGCCGCAGGCCTGCTGTACTATTTCGCGGGCTCCCCCATCATGCTCATCATGGCGCGTGTGATCAACGGTGTCGGTTTCGCATGCTGTTCGGTCTGCTTGGCCACGTGGATGTCGCTTCTGCTGCCGATTCGCCATATGGGTGCCGGCATGGGATTATACGGCACAATGAACGCGCTGGCCATGGCGGTCGGCCCGGCATTCGGTATTCGCGCGCAAAAGTACATCGGCTATCGGCTAACATTTTTGAGTTCGCTGGTATTGGCGGCGATCATGTTGATCGCCACACTGATGGTGAAGAATGGCGGACAGCCGGTACGCAAAAAACAGACTTCCATAACGGAGAATCCTTCCACTGCCGTAGACATTGACGGTTCTGCTGGCACAACCAAAAAACATCGTTTTTCGATCCGTTCGATTTTAGAACCACGCGTGGTGCCGTTGTCGTTGACGTTCATGATGTTCGCCATAGCGTATTTCGCGAATCAATCGTTCATAATGAACTATATCGAGGCACGTCGTCTGCCGGTGTCGGCCGACCTGTTTTTCATGTTCTATGCGGTCGCGTTATTGGTGTTGAGGCTAGGGTTACGTGACCTGTTTGATAGTAGGGGCTTCCGTTTTTGGCTTACGGTCTGCTCGTTGGGCATGCTGGCGATGCTCGCGTGCATGACGTTCCTGTTCAACGATTGGATGCTGCTGTTGGCCGCGATCTTCACTGCCATCGGCTACGGCTTGATGAGTTCAGTCACGCAGGCGCAGGCCGTGGTAATCGCAGGCCGCGAGCGCAGTGGTATTGCGAATAGTACGTATTATGCGGGTATTGATTTGGGTATGTCGGTTGGTCCGTTTGTGGGTGGTTTGGTGTATGGGCGTTTGTCTGCTGTGTGGTTTTATCCGGTGTTGATGTTGACGATGCCTGTTGCTTGGTTGATTTATTTGTTGTGTGTGAGGCGTGTTTCGCGGTAGTTGTTGAATGATGGTGTGAAGTTTCTGGCTTGCATGTTCGAAACTTTCTTTTTTCGAAGTTTTGGACTTGGAGATTCGAAGTTTCGTTGCAGGGTTTCGGATTATAAAAGCGAATGGAAGCCTGATTGTGTTTTTGAGCCGTGGGTTGAACGGTTGCGTTTCGTGTCTGCGATTGCGGTTGGGGTTATTATGGCGGATATCGTAGAACAGACGTTGTGAGGAAGCGACTTATGAAGACGTTGGTGCTGGTATTTCATCCGCATTCCGCTTTCTGATTATTTGACTTGGTGGATTTTGTTGCCTTTGACCATGTAGGCACGGCGGGCCATGTCGATCATGGGTTGATCGAAACGGCTGTCCCCGTCATAGATGGTTCCATCGAAGTCGAACACACGCATGTAAGCAGCTCTCACTTCCTCGTATGCGCGCATTCAACACGCGCCATTGCACCTCATGCTAAAGTCCGAAGGCTGATTCCTTCTTATACCAAGGTGAACGGCCGGCGACCGCAATGTGCACAAATTTCACATCTCAATGCACATTCGGTTCATGCCACGTTTGGAAGGAGGAACCACCACAACAACACAGTCGGACCGCTATTCGCCCCATAGGAGCCGTTCGCGCTGCTGATACTCCTCATCGAACAACGGCTGGGCCTTCGTGTCGATGAGCTTGGCGAATTCCAGATCCTCATCTCGTTCCACCCGATGCTCAGCCATATTCCATTGGTCATGGTACGTGTAACGCAATGCCTCGGCATCCGTTTTCAGAACATGCGACCGGTAAAGGTCCCGTTCGAATAGAAGCGTATCAACCAGCCATCCTGGCTCGTCCGGAAACTTGCTGATGCCATTGACGTACTCCGCACGATACGCGTCATGGACAAGGACAGGCAACGCATCGATACGCAAAAGCTCCTTGAACATGATAAGCCGTCCGATTCGACCGTTGCCGTCCGAAAATGGGTGAATCTTCTCAAACGTCCAATGGACACGGGCGATCTGATACGGTTCATCCTCAAGTTTCGTGCACATATCAAACAGCCTGTCCATAAATTCGGGAACATCCTGCGGCAGCGCAGTCCTTGTCGGAGTGACAGGATTGCCAATAAAGTTCGGCCGAGTCTTGTAGCCGCCCACGTTGAAAAGCGAGTCGGAGACCTGTCTGATGCCCTGCTTGGTGCCCTGCTTGAGAATGGCATGCAGGTGACAGACCATATCCCGGTCCACCGGCTCATCAGCATGGTCGAGAATCCAACGGAACGCAGCGAAATGATTACGGGTTTCCAACGCATCGTCAGGATTGACCTGTTCGCTGCCATCCGTGGTATAGGTACCGGTGGCAAATAGCTGCGCGGTCTGTTTGGCAGTAAGGGTGGAACCTTCCATATGATTGGAATTCCATGCGAACTGGATTTGTGTAGTCGTGTAAATGCCGTCACCATATCGAGTATCACGCTCTCGGATAAGACGCTCCACGATACGTTCCGCCATAACCCCATCCTTCCTTCATTCCGCTCGACTATCCTCCCATGGTAATTCATTTAGGCTAGAAACCGTGGTGGATGTCGTATATCCTGCAGGTTGGTTCCATGTCGAACGTGACCGTGTCGAACTGTTCGGGATGGTGCACGAACGTATCGATCAGTTTCCATTGGCGACAGCTGATGCCGATACGACAGTCCGGACGGACCATAAGCACCGGCGCTTTCGGCTGGAGTTCCTCCAAGAGCTGCGCGCGCTGTTCGAAGCATTCATCATCGTCGATCCATACGATCGGCGCGGGTTCATTCTCTTCGCATTCGATGCGTACGCGTCGTTGGATGGTCTGCCATTTGCCTGTCTCACGTCCCCATTTGGTGACAGGATCGTACCAGGTGATGACATCGACCAGCATGGGATCCCAGCCGAGCATCGGGTCGAGAATCTGACTGCAGTATGGCTGCCAGGTGGACAGCCACCACAATTCCACAATGCCGTCAACTGCCAACGCGTACATGGCGTCGGACAGTTCGCTGGACCAGTGGATGCGCCATGAGCCTACGGGCTTGTGGGCTTTTTCGTTGCCGTCCAAGTGGAACGCTTTTTCAGGATTGTACATTTTCGCGTAGGGACTGTCGGGCTTCGCCCAAGTCATAACTTTGTTCACGCCGCCCCTGCGCAAAAGCTTGTCATCCCGGAAAGGCGTTGAGCACCCCATCGAAATCCGTGAACACCACAGGCTTGGAAAACATTTTCAAATCCGTCATCACCACTCCCCTTTCAATCATCAACTATCTTCTTATATTGACCTTACGGTTTCCTCACTACGTTTTACCTGACAAATACTGACAGCACCGCCATCGTTTTATTTGCTACACTCGGATTAGTTCGGCACGGACGCCGAACGACCGCAGGCACGAGCATAGGCAACCGCAAACATGGTCCATAGATGCGCAAAACATGATGCGCGGACGCATCCAAAAAAGCGGTCACCATCACACAAAGGAGCGAAACATGGCAGACGAATCATCGAAGATTCCAGAGAAAACCGTCGAACAAATCTTCGACGAACGTTATCCCCTCGACAAATGGGAGGATTCAAACTACTCGATACTCGACAAATTCTCAATGCGCGGCCGCAAAGGCTTCGTCACCGGAGCCGCAGGCGGTCTAGGACGCAACGCGGCGGCCGCGCTCGCCCAAGCCGGAGCAGACGTCGCACTAGTCGACCTGCCCAGCCAAGAAGACAAGCTCACCGAACTGGCGAAAGACATGAGCGAACGTTTCGGCACCAACGTCATCGCGCTCACCTGCGACGTCACCAACGTCGAACAAGTAGCCGAACTCAAAACACAATTGGTGGAACAGCTGGGCACCGTCGACTTCGCGTTCCTCAACGCCGGAGTCAACGTACCGGGCGACGATCAAGACGCCACCGAAGAAGTATGGACGCGCACCATCAACATCAACCTCAACGGCACCTACCGTACCGGCCGCATCGCGCATGAAATCATGCGCGAACACGGTCATGGCGGCTCACTGATCTTCACAGCCTCCCTGTCCGGACACAACGCGAACTACATGATGGGAAGTCCGACGCCGGTGAACGCGTATGGCGCCACCAAAGCGGCCATCATGGAACACTCACGTTACCTTGCCGCAGCACTCGCCAAAGATGGCATCCGTTCCAACACCATCTCCCCCGGATACGTGTGGTCTGGAATTTTCAATGGCCGTATCGACATGCCTGGCCACGACGCCATGCTCGAGGTCGTGCCGATGCATCGTTTCGGCACGAATGACGAGATTGCCAGCACGGTGCTCTTCCTCGCCAGCGACGCGTCCTCGTACGTTACTGGCACTGACATTCGCGTAGACGGTGGCTACAGCGTCTTCTAATCACCGTACCCCATTTGATAAATGGCCGGTCGCAGCTAATGTGCTTCGACCGGCCATTTATCTGGTGGTGGTTTCTAGAACATACCGCTACACATGCTTGCGGCGTATCAACGTACCGGCAGTGGTTCCGGCTCCTGCAAGGAGGAGCATGACCGCGATAATGGGAACGATGTCGGAGCCCGTGCGAGGCGAGTCCGCAGTCGGTTTTCCATCGGCCTTGCTGGCATTCTTGTCTTTCGAGGGCTGTTGTCATTCGGCTTGGCCTCGCCACCGCCCGGCTGGTCATCAGGCTTCGTTTCCCGAAGCTTCAGACCGTCCAATGCCGTGTTAAGGAGCGTGGCGGCATTGGAGACAAGACCGTTCTGTTCGCTGCTGAACGTGGTGTTGCCGAGTTCGGTCGCATCATACATGGCCTGATATCCTGGGATGGTCAGTTTGGCGAGCTGATCGTACATCTTGGAGTAGAGGCGAGCGTTGAAGTTCATGACACTGAACCCTGCGCGGGACAAGTTCATCTGTCGGATTTCCAGATTGTCTGGATCGTAGGCGCCTTCGGCGAACGTCATGTCGGACGATTCGCTGTCGGACGCGCCCTTGCCTGTTCCGCTGGCGTCGAGCGCGCTGCCCGTGGAGTAGTCGAACGGGGTGCCGTCCTTGCCGCTCCATGCGTTGATGATGAGGCTCGACGTGCGGAACGGGTCAAATCCGACTCCTGCGTAGTTGTAGCCCGCAATGTCCTTGCCGGAGGAAACGGTGTCGCCGTTCTCATCGACGAAGTAGATCGGGTTGCCGTCGACGTCGAGCGGATACCCGTCGGGACCCCACACGTTGTCGGTGATCACTGCAAGACCGTCACGGTCGGTATAGCTGCCCATGCGGGATTCGCGATACCATGCGTTGCCGGTCGTGGCCGTCGGATGCAGGAACAGTTCGGCTCCAGACGCGGCATAATAACGACCGAGTTCCGGATAGAAGTGACCGTCTCGACAAATGTCGATACCGACCTTGAGTGGCTTGCCGTCCGAGCCGGTCCACTCGGGCATCTCGAACATGACCGGCGTGCTGCCAGGCAACGACCATGCGGTTTCCTCGGATCCGGCGCGATGCATCTTCTGGTAGGAGTCGGCGTGCCCGTCAGGGAACGCTATGGCAGCGGAATTATAGACCTTCCGCACGCCGTCGCTGTCGGTAATGAGACTCTCGGTGATTTCAGCTTGGGAGGCCGCCATCTTGTATGCTGCGGAGTCTAGGTCGCTTGAGAAAACGTAGCCGGTGAGTGCCGCGACGAAGGCCATGGTGGCGCACAATGCGACGCTGCCCACCGCCGCAACCGCCATGTCGAGCTGTCGTTTGAACCATATGGATTTCGCGGTGACGTTCGCTGCCGCGTCTTTGTTCTCCGTTGTCGTACGGTGCGACGCGGATGTCCCTCTCTTCAACGCGCCATGCTTCCCCGAAATTTCCCCGTTCTGGAAAACATCATAGGAGATAAACGGAATTGTATGACAGTTCATTTTCCACTTGGCTTCTGAATTCCGAAGAGTAGCTAAAGAGTACTCATGCCCGATTCTGCGAGCGCGATCATTTGACGTTTCCTTTGTTGTTGAACACTGTTTTGCCCATATCTCGCTTATGTATGGCAGGTCAGTCCGTCAAAGCAGTAGGTAGGGGGTATGAAAAACCTCATTTTCGCGAAACCGACTGCCATATATAAGCGAGATGCCTCATGTCACATCCCGAAATCTGCCATACATAGGCGAGATACAGCCTGCTTTGCTCAGCACAAGGCCGACAGATCCAGAAAATGCGCACGATGACACGTTTCAAACCATACTTCGCGCAGGATCTTTTTCCGATTTGTTCCCTTGACAGGTCTGACACCTACTGCTTGGGCAGTTCGCGGCGGCGCGCAACGAGTCAACGAACTGTGCACACGCAAAGGCGGGTATGATGACGTTTATTCTCGCTTGGTATCGGCACTTGAAATCCGAAGAACAGTAAGGAGATAATCATGTCCGACATCAATCCGTCAGTAGCCTCGGCAGCACAGAACCCTCCTGCATCCGCACGACTCGAAGCAGGACTAACGGCCCCGGACTTCACACTCCCCAGCGACAACGGCGATAGCATCACGCTCTCCGCATTGCGCGGCCAGAATATCATCCTATACTTCTACCCTGCCGCGATGACTCCCGGCTGCACCACCGAGGCCTGCGACTTCCGAGACAACCTCGAACGCCTGCGCTCCCGCGGATTCACCGTGCTCGGCGTATCGAAGGATCCGTTGGACAAGCTCATCCGATTCCGCGAGCGCGATTATTTGACGTTTCCTCTGCTGTCGGATGCTGATTTGACTGTGCATCGTTTGTATGGCGCGTATGGTGAGAAGAAGTTGTATGGCAAGGTTTATGAGGGTGTGATTCGTTCGACCTTTGTGATTGATGGTGATGGGGTGATTCGTGTTGCCCGATACAACGTGCGTGCGAAGGGTCATGTTGATTCTTTGCTGCGCGCGCTTGACAAGCTCGATAGTTCTGTTTTCTAGTCTGGAGTGCATTGTTGCTTTTAGATCAGCTTTTTCATGCGAATGACGTAATCAGTAGCGGGTAGATGTCGAATTCCTGATAGTGGTCGTGCAGTGTGCCGATGTCTTCAAACATGGGCTCTTCAGCGAGCCTTTCGAGGGTCTCGTAACTGCGCGGGGCACGGCCTCGTAAGAGAAGAGAAAAAGCGCGATGAGACTCAGACTTTCGACAATAAATCATCGTCTTCCGACATGTCAGCCCACGGCTCGCGTGTACGGTTTGCTTGATCGTGTTGGCGATGCGTTGGCTGAGGAGCGTGAATGTTTGGAATTGAAGGCGATTGAAATGACGCGGCGCAATAATGAGCAGACGGTTGCGGGAAGGCATCGCATGATGAGGCGTGCCGACCGTGAGGTGGCCGATCCGCAGCAGGTCGAGGCGATTATCGCAACATGCAAGATCGTGAGTCTTGCGTACACCGATGCGGAGGGCATCACCATCGTGCCGTTGAATTTCGGATACGTGTTCGACACGGAATCCAATCATCTCACCTTGTATTTCCATGGTTCTGCGACCGGACGTAAGATGGACGCTGTCAAGGCCGCGGGCAACGCGCTTCCTGTAGCATTCGAAATGGCGACTGACTGCGAGGTGGTCGAGGGGCGCACGCTGTGCAATTGGGGCGAGGCGTTCAAGTCGATCGTTGGCAATGGTACCGCGTCCATCATCGACAATCTTGACGAGGCGCGCCAGGGGCTCGCACTGCTGATGAAGCAGCAGGCCGGCATGGAACATGTGGAGTTCACCGATCAGCAGGTACGCGCCGTCACCGTATGGAAGGTGGAAGCGGACTACCTCACCGCCAAAGTGCGCGAAAAGCCCCAGCCGCATATGCACTGAAACCCCGAGGCGGTGGTGCTATCATCCCCGGCAAAAGGGCTAACCTGGTAATGGTAAATCCCAACCATCAGTTTGTTGTCGATGCGAATGCGTTGTTGGGACGCAATCCCATTAGTGCGTTCGACGGCGCCAAACTAGATGGCGTGATTTCCCGCACGATCATTGGCGGCAGACCGTAGATTTCGACATGCCCGGCAATCCGGCGAATTTGATCAGTCGCCCATGATTGTTCATGGATGGTCGCGCCGCAAACGACGTGTTGAACGACGGCATCGCCATAGCACGAGAATGTCACCATAATCCCGATACAGATGGCCCGCATGTGGTCACCGGTCCGATTGCCGTACCGAAAGCCACCCAGGTGATCTGCCGGCAATCACTCCGACCACGTTGGCGCCGCGCTTCCCTACGGTGTGATCTCCACCCGCCACGCGCGTGGAGTGCTGGCAGGATCCGAGGATTTCGACATTCACGGTCTGATTGATCTCGCCAAAGAACTCTATAAGGGAATGGAATAACAGATGGTTTCCTCAACAAACAATCATGCAGCAAGATAGCAACACCACCCAGGCGACGGATCGCACCAAAAGGGACGCTCTCTCCTTCGGCGCGAAGCAAATCGCAATCATGACTGAAGTGGGACTCATCGCCGGTTCCCTACATTGCCTACGTTGACGACCATGCCGTTGGCGCGGCTGATCTACCCGTGTTTCCGCCGTATCATCCATCCGACTCGCGCATAACCGTCCATACGGGAATCCGCGAACGCAAGTAAATGTCGCTTCCATCAATCGCCGACCGCAAGAGACGTTCATGAAGCGGCGGATTTCCTTATATTCCAACAGAACCCGTACTGTTATGCGACACGCAATAACAGTACGGGTTTTCTGTGTTACTGTTATATATAACAGCTAAACAGTTTGCATCTAACTGTTCTGCTGGGAGATATATCACCTACGAAACATACAGAAAAAGAGGCACAGATTGAAGCTGATCATCTCATCCGTGTCCGGAGAACCGATTTACGAACAGATCAAGAACCAAATCAGGTCCGCGATCATGTCGGGTGAGCTTATGGCAGGCGAGGCGCTTCCCTCACTGCGCAAGCTCGCCAAGGAACTGCGCGTCAGCGTGCTCACCGTGACCAGAGCGTATAACGAACTGGCTGATGAGGGGCTCGTGGAGAACGTACAGGGCAAAGGCACGTTCGTGATGGAACGAGGCAACGAACTCATGAAGGAACGTGCGCGCGAACGCATCATGGACAAGCTCCGTGAAGTTTCCATCGAGGCCAAAGCCGCCGACATCAGCCTGCTTGATCTGCTTGGCATGTTCGAGAAAGCATACAGGGAACAATCATGAACGATTCCTCACTCCCCCAAGGGACACGACCAACCTTGGCCTTGAGCGTAACCGGATTGACGAAGCATTATGATTCCGGCTTCACATTAGATGACGTGACCTTCGACCTGCCGTCCGGCTACATCATGGGTCTGGTCGGTCCGAACGGCGCCGGCAAATCCACGTTGATCAAACTGATCCTCAATATGACCACGCGAGACGCGGGACGAATCGAAGTGCTCGGCCTTGACGCGATGGCCGATGAGGAGCGGGTCAAAGAGCAGCTGGGCGTAGTGCTCGACAGCAGCTATTTTATCGAATACATGACGGTCGACGCGGTGGAACGGACAAGCAGACCAATGTACCCGCTGTGGGACCACAATCTGTTCGACACATACCTCAGACAGTTCGGACTCGGACGGAACAAGAAGATCAAGGACCTGTCGCGCGGCATGCAGATGAAGCTCATGCTCGCCGTGGCGTTGAGCCACGATGCGAAACTGCTGATTCTCGACGAGCCGACCAGCGGTCTGGACGTACTGTCCCGCGACGAGCTCATGGACATCCTGTCCGATTATGTTGCGGATGGCGAACACAGCGTAATCTTCTCCACGCATATCACCGCCGATTTGGAGCGTTGCGCGGATTTCCTCACGTATATCACGCACGGCATGCTGTATTACAGCGGGCCGAAAGACGAGTTCGAAGACGCGTTCCGTCTGGTCAAGGGCGGGCCGGATGAGCTTACGGATGGTCTACAGCGGGCAATGGTCGGCATCCGCACATACGCAACTGGCTTCGACGCGTTGGTCCGCACGCAGGACATCCCACACATCGGCGGCACCGACGGTCTCCTGACACAGCACGCTTCGATTGAGGATGTGATCAGACTGACCAACACCGCGGAACATACGGCAATCGGCAATACCAACAAAGGAGACGTACGATGAACACGACAGCGAACGCGAACGCCATGACCGCCATCCTTAGGCAGATTTCCTTGGACTGGAACCGCACCATCAGCTACGGGCGGTCGTACATAGCCATCTTCTTCGCGTACGCTCCAGGTGTTACATGCCTGATGGCGGCCACAGGGTCCACTCTCGACAGCGTTGCGGGAGCCGTCATCGGCGGGGCGGCCTCCGGCTTCCTGATGCTTAATATCACCCTGTTCTCCTATGAACAAATGAACAACCATCATTGGATGAACGGCATCGTGCCCATCAACCGCAACCACCAGATCCTCGGACGATTCGCATTCCTTATCGTCTGCGATCTGGTGGCGGGATTAGAAGTGGCCGTCAGTATCGCCTGCGCCGGCATCATCATGCACGAGCCAGTTAAAGTGACGGATGCGATCGACTTCGCCGCGATGACCGTGCTGACCCTCGTGCTGCTCAACGCCATCGTGCAGCCGTTCCTGTACCGGTTCTCCCCTTATCGTGCCATGGCCGCCATTATTCTGAGCATCGGCGTGATCGTGGGCACGGTCATCGGACTGCGCAAGGCATTGCCGGAATTCGAAAAGACCGTCGAACAGCTGGCCGAGGCGATCAGCCGGCACCAAGCCATTGCATTAGCGGCATTCTTGATCATCGACGTACTCGCCTTGGCGTTCTCCAGCAAGATATCGCTGCATATTTACGGTAGCAAGGACATCTGAACCGAGCCAACCGGTAGACTCTTATGGAACGGATCCGGGGTCTTCCGAATCAATGGAAAGCCCCAAATGCATATATCCCCGTACGACACCGGTTCCTACAATGCGGCAGGCGCGTCGTGGAAGTCGAACATGACACCATCCGCCAGACCGCAAATCGCCGGCCAATCAGCATCGGACGAATCATCGTGCATGGCCCACACTCGCATGCCGACGGACTTGGCCGAGCGCATGCCGACGAGCAGATCCTCGAATACGGTGCAGTCGGTCGGCTCGATGCCGAGCCTCGACGCGGCCAGCAGGTACACGTCCGGCCTGTCCTTGCCGATATCGCCCGCGTCGTCGACGCTGACCACCTCGTCGAAATAATCGAAAATGCCGACATGCCTCATAGCCGGCTCTCGCAGCATCGGTGGCAATGATGTAGCCACGGACAGTTTCGCCCCGCTCGCCTTCAACGTTGCCAGGTATTCACGCGCGTGCGGCTTGGCTTCTACCACCGTGGAGTACATGACGCGCGCCATATGATTCCACTCCTCCATCAGCTCCTCAGGAGTGTCCGACAGGTTGAAGCGCGCGATCGTGTATTCGGCGATCTGCCGGAACTGCATGGCGGCGACCTTCTGCATGTAGTCGCCCGGCACTTCGAATCCACGCTTGGCGAGAAAATCGACATCCACCTGATCCCACACGCCCATGGAGTCGAGCAACGTGCCGTCAAGATCGAAAATGGCACCTTTACCTTGGTTGCTCACGTTTTCCTGCGTCATGTCAGCTCCTTTGATGGTCGTGTTTTTCGATTTTCTGTTTTGCGATTAATTTTGCGACTTGCCTGCGATTGCCGGCCACGGGTCAGTCAAGCACGGACGATTTGAGCAGTTCCTCTGCATGTTCCAGCGACGCCTCGCTTTCACTGCCGGAGAGCATGCGGGCGATTTCGTGCACACGCGCCTCTCCACGCACTTGATTGATGGTGGTGGCGATTGATCCGTCATCCGTTTCACCTTTGGCGACCACGTACTGCTCGTCCGCCCAAGACGCAACCTGTGGCAAATGGGTAACGACAATGACCTGCGCGGATTGAGCGAGTTTCGCCAATCGCGCACCAAGCTCCACCGCGGTTTTGCCTCCGACGCCCGCGTCGACCTCGTCGAAAATGAACGTCATGGGAGGTACGGAACCGCCCGCCACCACATGTTTTTCCGCCGCAACGAGTTCAAGCGCGAGCATGAGCCGGCTCAGCTCGCCGCCGGACGCGCTTTTGCCCATCGGCATTTGCGGCGAACCCGGGAACGGCGTAAACAGAAAATCGATGCCGTCAGCGCCGGAAGCGTCCAAATGTTCACGTTCCGATACACAGATCTCTAGTTTCGATCCGCTCATGGCAAGAGACTCGAGTTCCGCAGTGACTTTGGCGGCAAGTTCCTTCGCGGCAGCGATACGCCTTTTGCTTACCGCACGCGCCGCCTTCAACGCTTCACCGAACAGTTTTTCACGTTCCGCCTGCAATTGACTAACTTTTTCTGGAGACGCGTCCAGATCCTCCAAGTCGAACACCGCTTGATCTCGCCACGCAATCACGTCCGACAATTCCGGCCCCCAACGACGAACCAATTCGTCAAGCTCATGGATCCGCCCGTTGATGGCGTCCAAGTCTTCCATGCCGAGATCATTGTCGACTTCGCCCGACAAGGTGAACACCACATCAGACAAATCAGTGCTGATGGAATCGAGCCGATCGGCCAATTCCGAAAACACGCCGTCCACGTGAATGGCACGAAGCGCCTGCGACGCACGATCAATCAAATCGGTGGCGCTGGATGATTCAACATCGTCAACAACCTGCGAAGCGTCCAACGCACTCAACGCGCGGTTCACGCCTTCGGCGATCTCAGCCGCGTTCTCAATGCGATCACGGCGAGCACGCAACTCGGCCATCTCCCCCGGCTGCGGATCGATGCGGTTGATTCGTTCGATGGACTCGCGCAGGTAGTCCGCCTGCTGACGCATGGACGATTCCTGACTCGACAATCGTTCCAACCGCTCATCCATGGCACGAAGCGCGTTCCAAGTCTTGCCGTATGCGGCCAACGCCACATCATCGCCGGCATAGCGGTCCAAAAACTCACGTTGCCGCGCCGAAGATGCGATACGCAACTGGTCGGCCTGACCGTGAATCGTCACCAATTCCGCCGCGATCGAGCCAAGCACGGAACGAGGCACGCTACGACCAGACAGCATGCTGCGGGAACGCCCGGAAGCAGGCACCTTGCGAGACAGGAATAGTTCCCCATCCTCAGGTTCGAAACCCGCCTCATGCGCCGCGGCAACCGCCGCCGGCGATGAGGCGACCTCGAACACGCCCTGTGCCCACGCTTCGTTCGCTCCGACCGATACACGGCCACCGTCGGAAGGACCGCCGGAAATCAGCCGAATCGCACTCAACAGCATCGATTTGCCGGCACCCGTCTCACCGGTGATCGCCGTCATACCGCCGGCAGGCGCGATCAGCGCAGAACGGATCGGCCCAAGATTATGAATCTCAAGTTCTTCAAGCATCAGTGTTTTTACTCGTTCGCTTCTTTATCTTCCGGAAACACATGCCCATGATGCAATTCCCCGGTTTTACGCGCCTGCTCGCGCCAACCTACAACAGGAAGATCGAATTTCGTGACCAAACGGTTCGTGAACGGCACGCCGGAAAGACGGGCCAGACGCAATGTGCTCTTCGATTCGCGCACCTCGACCCTGGTGCCCCGCGGCAACGCGCATTGGCGACGGCCATCGCAGCAGATCCAACCGTCCGACGTGGAATCCTCGAGAATATCAATGGCGAATGTGGAACCGGAGCCAATAATCAACGGGCGCGCGAACAGGGCATGGGCGGCCAACGGCACCAACTGCAACGCCTTCACGTTCGGCCACATGATCGGCCCTCCGGCGGAGAACGCGTATGCGGTGGAGCCGGTCGGAGTCGACACGATCACGCCATCGCAGCCGAAAGAGCTCATTTCCACATCATCCACACGAATCGACAGTTCGACCATTTTGCCACGGTCGGCACGCTCCAACGTGATGTCATTCAACGCCCAATCCTCAATCGGCTCGCTTGCCCCCGGCAGCCACACATCGACATGCGCAATCATGCGTTCGTCAATGGAATAATCATGCTCGGCAACCCTGCGGATCGCCTCACTCATCTGGAAGCTTTCAAACTCCGCCAAAAAGCCGACATGCCCCAAGTTAACGCCAAGAATCGGCACACTGGTGCAGTGCACCAGTTCAGCCGCTCGAAGAATGGTGCCATCCCCGCCGAGCACCACCACAATCTCAGTGCGTTCGGAAACCACCGGCAGCTGCTTGCCGAAATCCGGCGCCTCGATATTGTCAATGATCGACACTTCGAAACCGGCCTGGGTCAGCTGCTCGACAGCCTCCTCAACCACCGTGCCGCTCTCCCTCAGACGACTATGCGTCACCACCACCGCATGACGGGTACCGAACATCGTTAATCCCTTTCCAGCAAAGGAAACGCCCTATGGAAAACGCCCATGAAGACGTCACCGACCTCCAGTGTAATCGAACAAATGAACGAAAACCGGCAATGCGCGTCGAAAACATGCCAAAATCCGCGAAAACACCCCAAATCCGTCTCCAATGCAAGCCACGGATCAGGAATGTCGGCCGTCAAATAGCCTGTTAGTCACACATATGCTTACAATAGCTCACAGGAGCGAAGACCGAACTCATAAGAAAAGGAGAGAGGAACGGCATGTCAAACCTCGTCTTTGACGAGTCCTCCTCCAATCGTGAGGCCTCACATGGCTACGCATGGTGGTTCTCAGGAGATACTTTCGAGAAAGCCATGGCGGAAGACCGCAAGCCACGCAAACGAGGCCTCACGCGCCGACTCGTCAACCATCCAGGCCGTCTGACCATCTTCTACTTTCTGACGCTCGCAGTGTTGTCCACTACGTTGCTGATGACGCCCATCGCCACGCCGAAAAGCGAAACCACCACGTTCACCACCGCGTTCTTCACCGCAGTATCCGCCATTTCCACATGCGGCATCTCCATCGTCAACTCCACCACGCATTGGACCGCCTTCGGCCAAGGCGTGCTCATCTTCGCCGTACAGATGGGTGGCCTTGGCGTCATGACGTTCGCCTCCTTGATCGCATTGGCCGTGAATCACCATCTCAAGGCCACGCAGCGCATGCTGACCGCCAACGAACTCGGCACTACGAAGCTCGGTGAAATCAAAGGCGTGCTCACCGTGGTCATCACCACCGCATTCGTCATCGAAGGCATCACATTCGTCGCATTGTTCCCCGGCCTCTACAAGGTCAACCACGGTAATGTGCGCCACACATTGTGGGAATCGCTGTTCTTCGCGGTCATGGCGTACAACAACGCCGGCTTCACCCCAGACGGAGCCGGACTGCATGTCAACAACTGGGCAGTCGGCCTGCCGATCCTGGCCAGTGCTTTCTGCGGAACCCTCGGCTTCCCGGTATTACTGAACCTGATGCGCTCCTGGCGCATGCGCCGTCCTCCGAAGCGCTGGAGCCTGCACACCAAGCTCACACTGACCACCACGTTCTGCATTGTAATCGCCTCGTTCACGTGGTTCCTGCTGATGGAATGGAACAACAAGCTACTGTTCGCCGGAGACGGCATCGAGCCGCGCCTCTGGCACGCCATGGTCGCGGCCGTCATGCCACGAAGCTCCGGATTTGACCTGTCGTGGATGCCAGGCGTCAGCGACGCAACCAAAATGTTCCTGTCCATCGTCATGTTCATCGGCGGCGGCAGCACCTCGACCGCAGGCGGCATCCGCGTCACCACGCTCGCAGTGATCCTGCTGACCTGTCGTGCCGCATTCACCGGACGCCACGACATCAACGCGTTCCACCGCCGCATCCACACACAGGCGGTTATGACCGCCGTGGCCGTAAGCACGGCATGTCTCACGCTGGTCACCGTGGTGTCGATGGCGCTGATGATCATCACCGGCTGCTCGCTGTGCGACGCACTGTTCGATACCTGCTCCGCGTTCGGTCTGGGCGGTTACTCGGTGGGCGTAGCCAGTGAAAGTAGCCCCACGGTGCTATACATTCTCGCCGCCACCATGTTCATCGGGCGTCTCGGACCGCTCACCATCGCCTACGCGATTTCGCGTCCACACAATCTCGAGGCCGTCCGCTACCCCACCGAGCAGATTGTGGTCGGCTGACGATACGGCTTCATATACTTGCAGTTGCCTGCAATCACACATGAAGACGGAATTTCGAAAGGTGCATAACATCATGGCTAACAACACCAGAAGCGTTCTCGTAGTTGGTTTGGGGCGTTTCGGCAGCTCTGTGGCCACCACGCTCGACATGATGGGTCAGGATGTGCTCGCCGTCGACAAGGATGGCGAACTGGTGAACCGTTGGTCTTCGCAGATTCCCACCGTGCAGGCCGACATGACCGACGTGATGGCGTTGGAGCAGATCAACGCATCCGATTTCGACACGGCCGTCGTAGCCATCGGCGACAGCGTCGAAGCTTCCGTCATTACCGCCGGCAATCTGCTCGACGCCGGCATCTCCGACATTTGGGCCAAGTCCGTGTCGAAGGAACACGCCCGCATTCTGCAGCGCATCGGCGCACGCCACATCATCAACGCGGAAACCGATGCCGGCAAGCGTGTTGGGCATCTTGTGTCCGGCAACTATCTTGACTACATCGAGCTTGAAGGCGCATACAACGTCGTCAAAATCCATACCCCCGCGCATGTGGTCGGCTACACAATCGAAGACGCCCGCGTGCATGAACGTTTCGGCATCACCGTGGTCGGCATCAAATCGCCAGGCAAGGAGTTCGAATACGGTTCGAAAGAGCTCATCATGCACCGCAACGACGAGCTCATCATCATGGGCAAGCAGAATCAGATCGACCGGTTCCTACGCGGCTGACATGCTCTTTCCATACGGAAAAATCCGGAATTTCATAATCATGATTTCCGGATTTTCTTTTACTTATCTTATTTGTCTTGCTTACACTGCAAACACGGTTTTCTCGATCAGCCACTGTTTCACTGCATGACCGCGTACAGCAGATATTCGATATTGCCATGCGTGCCTTCAATGGGAGATACTGTTGTGGCGCGCACGTCAAGCCCGTTGCGTTCCGCACATGCCACGACGGATGTCAACGCCCGTTCTCGTAATTCCCGGCTTTCGACAATCCCGTTTTTCCCAAGGTTGCCTTTGCCGACCTCGAATTGCGGTTTGACCAGCAGCACAATCTGCGCCTGCGGTGCGGCGATTCTTGCGATTACGGGAATCACATATGTCAAAGAAATGAACGACACATCGGAAACAATCATTTCCGGACGATACGGCAAATCATCCACATACACATCGCGGACATTGACGCCGCTCATCTCGATAATACGATCGTCATACGCGATTTTCGGGTCTAACTGTCCATGGCCGACATCCAATGCGATGACCTGCGCGGCATCATTACGCAACAACACGTCACAGAATCCTCCGGTGGACGCGCCAATATCCAAGCAATGCAACCCCTGCGCCGAACGCAATCCTGCGTCGGCGAACCGTTCGAACGCGCCGACCAGCTTGTATGCGCCCCTGGAAACGTAATCGTCTCCCCTATCGACTGTGATGATGTCATCGCAGCCGACTTTCGTTGACACCTTGGTGATGTCAACACCGTTCACACTGACTTTGCCGTCCGCAATCAGACGTTGCGCTTTGGAACGACTGCCGATCAGACCTCGTTCCAACAACGCAACATCAAGACGAACTACTTGAATGGAATCACTGTTTCGCAATGGTTTTCCAATAATCGGCATGAACTGTCCGCTAGGAAATACGGAATTCCGGAACGATGACGCCACTCACGTCACGCCCGCTGTCAGCAGCGGCCCACATGGCGCTGCATGCGGCACGCAACCCGTCGACGCTGGTGACGTCGGTAACATACAGACGGTCGCCGTCAACACGAGCCTTTGCATCGCGGCACCGCCATGCACCCTCATCGTGCACCACTTCAGGAGCGGACTCGTTGAGGCCGCGCAGATCCTTGGCGATGTAGGTTGGGCGAAGATGCGCCGGCGCGAGCATGAGTTCGTTTGGATTAGTGACACCGGTCAACACCGCAAGGGAATCATATCCGCCACGATTGCCTGCCTCGATATCGGTGTCGAGACGGTCTCCAATGGCGAGGCACAGTTCCTTGGCCACCGGATCGTCACCATCATGGGCTGCGAGAACACGCGCCTCATCATACATGGCGGATTCCGGCTTGCCTGCAGACGAAACCGGTTCCACACCGGTGGCGTTGATCACCGCCATGATCATGGAACCACATCCCGGCGCGATGCCAAGCTCGCGGGGAATGGTCAGATCGCGATTGGTCACGAAATAGGTTGCGCCATGCTCGACTGCATAAGCGATCTGCGCCATCTCATTCCATGACATGTCGGGATACCAGCCTTGAATGGCGGCAACCGGCTGCTCTTCCGCACGATCGACGACCTCAAGTCCCTGCTTGGACACTTCCTCACGTAGATGCTGGGCGCCAAGCACGAATACCTTCGAGCCTTCAGGCACGGCACGGGACACCATGCGTGCGGCGACAACCGACGAGGTGATGACCTGCCATGGTTCGACTTCCAGATCGAACCCTTTCAGCTGATCTGCCACCACGGCCTGCAATCTGGACGAATTGTTGGTGGTGTATTCCACCGTCATGCCCGAAGATTCGGCCTTGCGAATGTTCTCGGCGGCATGTTCCACAGGGTTCTTGCCGCGGTAAACCACACCGTCAAGATCAAGCAGCGCCAGCTTGTATGCCTCGCTGAGCGGTTGATTCGTGGACTTCAGCATGTGGGCCACGCACCTCACTTGTTGTTTTTGGAGGCTTCGGAAGATTCCTCGGTCTCATCTTCGGCGCTGTAAGCTTCGTCTTCGACGATTTCATCCGCTTCGTCGGCTTCGGACGGCTCAGCGTCGGCCTGAGTCGCCGGCTCGTCATCGGATTCCGCGCCAGCTTCCGCCTCCTCGGCCTCAAGCTGGGTTTCATCGCTGGTTTCGCCGTTCTCATCGATGGCCTCGGATTCGCCCTCCTCATCCTCAGGATCTTCCGGAGCATACTGCGCGTCATCTTCGGAGATGCCAAGCACGTCCATGAGTTCGTCGTTCAGCTCCTGCATGTCGTATTCGACAACAAGATCATCGGAAGTCTCATCGTCCTCAACATCGGCATACTGCAGTTCGAGCTTGTCAAGCAGACGATCCAATGCGATGGCCTCATCGGTACGACCGGCCTCTTCAAGGAAGTACTGTTCGGCCTGCACCGCACGCATGCGGTATTCGCCGGCCAATCCCTTGGAACGGCCCAGCGTATGCACGATCTCAATGGCCTTGTCCCACATCTTCAAGTCGCCCAAGGCACCCGCGTAAACCAAGAACATTTCAGCTTTAGCTTCGCCGCGCAGATACTTGGCGTCGTCGCTCACCGCCACTTCGATGGCCTTCTTCGGCTCGCCAACGCCACGCTCGCAGTCGGCGATGAACGGCAGGTAATCCAAGAAGCCGTTCATACGGAACGCGGTGCGGAACTCGCGCAATGCAAGCTTATAATCACCCTGACGGTATGCCACGAAGGCTAGCGTCTCACGGGCGAAATCGATGCGGGAAGCCTGACGCGCCACCCACTTGGCGTGTTCGAGAGCCAGTTCCGGATTGCTTTCCTCAAGCGTGTATGCGGCAAGAATGTGCAGCCCAATGTTCTCCGCATGCTCCTTTGACAGTCCACGCAGGCGTTCACGATCGTCGGTGGTGAGCATGCGCCATTCGATACCCTTCGGCATCTTCGGCTCGTCAGGACGACGATGCGTGTACGGATTCTGAGAGGGGAAGCTCATCGTGCCATCGGAATTGCGGCGCGGCTTGGCCATGTACTCGCCACGCTTCTCCTCACGGTAAGCCACCTTCTCCTCACGGGTGAACTCGCGGCGTTCCTCACCCTGCTGCTGGTCACGATCCTTGTGGAAGTCGCGACGCTGGTCGTCATGACGGAAATCCTTACGATCACCATCACGGAAATTGCGGCGGCCGCCGCGCAGCGGGCGATTACCACCGTCGGTCGTGGA